>Ga0080004_1125063_pt1 | contig 60647 bp, 58 predicted proteins | sample WasSprMetagenome_FD_69207 | JGI IMG/M metagenome (GOLD analysis project Ga0080004, IMG submission 69207) | Sulfidic aquatic microbial communities from Washburn Spring, Yellowstone National Park, USA - WS (SPADES assembly) (version 2) | ecosystem: Environmental > Aquatic > Thermal springs > Hot...
AGACGCCCCCACAGGCGGGCGGGGTGGGTCGGGGGCGGGCCCCCCGCCAGCGGGCCGCCGGCCAACAGGACCAGCGCCAGCAGGACCAGCGCCCCGGTGCGTCCCAGGAGGGCCTGCGGGCCGGCCGCGACCACCCAGCCAATGAACCCTCCGCCGCGGCCTTGCGCCGCGGCGCGGACCATATCCTCCCTCGCGGCCAGGAGGTGCAGCATGCCCAGGCCGGCAAAGAAGCAGATCTCCATGCCCAGCATCTGGAGCTTGCGGAGCGGGAACGGGTCCAGCCAGCGGGAGAACATCATCAGTGCGCCGGCGATGCCCAGCAGGACGCAGGTCGGATAGAGGCCCCATCCGAGAAGGCGCGCCGCCAAAAGGTGCCAGCCGGCGAGCGGCCCGGAAGTGAACAGCAGGCTGACAGCCGTGACCAGGCCCAGCGCCAGCAGTCCCAGGCCGGCCAGCTCCCGCCAGAAATGGGCGACGAAATCCAGTGTGAGCTGGACAATCTCAACGAGGTATCGTTTCCACTGGGACAAGCCCGGAGGCCAGGACATTACCAGCCGCCTTCTCTGTTCAGGCCGTGTCGGATGGGATGCCGGCCCAGGGGCCGGCGGCCTCCCCACCGCTGATCTGGCGCATGCTCAACCCCATGCGGTGGTTGGCCGGGTCGAGGGAGACAATGCGCGCCCAGACCTCTTTCCCCTCCCAGATGACACTGCGGGGATGAAGCAGGGCGCCTTCTGCCAGCTCCGAGACATGGATCAGCCCCTCGATGCCCTTCTCGATCTCTACAAAAGCGCCGAAATCGGTCACACTGGTGACGATGCCCCGCACCATCTGTCCGATCTGATAGCGCCGGCCAACCTCCTGCCATGGGTCAGGCAGAAGCTGTTTGACGCTGAGGGCCAGCCGGCGCGCCGGCATGTCCACCGACAGCACCAGCACCTCCACCTCCTGTCCTACCTGGAACAGATCGCCCGGATGGCGCACCCGGCTCCAGGAAAGCTCCGAGATATGCACCAGGCCCTCCAGCTCCCCGACCTGGACGAAGATGCCGAAATCGCGCACCGCGGTGACGATGCCGCGACAGCGAGCGCCCGGTGCCAGCGCCGGCGCATCCCTGGCCGTCTGACCGGCCGGCCCCGCCGCCTCCCGTTCGGAGAGCACCAGCCGGTCGCGGGTCGGGTCCACTTCGATCACGCACAGGTTGAGGTGAGTGCCCACGCGGCCGGCCAGATAGGCGTTGCGTTCATCCAGCTCGGCCGAGCGGGGCATGCCGATAAGGTGCGAGGCCGGCACAAAGGCTTGTTTGTTCCCCCACTGCACCAGCAGGCCGCCGCGGTTGTACCCGATGGCCGGCAGTTGGATGACCCGCTTCTCCCGCATGTAGTCCGCGGCAACCTGCCAGATGTTCTCTGCGGTGACACTGCTGACAGCGACGGGGGGCGGGTCGGTTGTCGCTTCGGTGACGTTCTCCGCCTCTTCCGCGTTCAGCGGTTCCTCGTCCCAGCCGGCGGCCGGCGCATCGGTGCGCCATACATCCACATTGACCGCCTCGCCCTGCTCCATGACCACCCGCCAGTATTCCTCATCCCATTCCATCTCTAATGGATGTCCACTCATCGCACACCCTCTCCGTACCTCTCACCCGACCGATGTCCAGATGGTCGTCCTGCCCAATCCATCATGCTCCACTGCCGGCGCGCCGGCGGACGCCCTCGGGAGCCTCGCCCCTCCGGTTCAGGATTCTTCGCCGGCCTGCCGCTCCATGTCTGCCAGCACCCGGGCCACCTGCTCGATGGCAATGCGCTGTTTGCGGTACAGGTCCGACTCGCTCATGGCCAGGGTATCGGCGATATCCCGCACGCGCTTGCCCTGAATATATCGCATTTCCAAAATGTTGTACAACAGCCATTCGGAGGCGGTCATGTGGCGCGGGCCGGCCGGCCGCAGGGCTTCGATGGCCTCCGCCAGCGTGGCGCGCAGGGCGTTCACCGGGCTGGTTTCCTGCTGGCGCAGGCGACGGGAGACCACCCGCAGGTTCAGCAGGGGGCTTTGGCTCAGCTTGGGGCCGCCCCAATAATGCGCCAGCGCTTCCTTCACCCAGCGCTGATATTCCGGTGCGTATACGGGGGAATCCTTGATGATCTCCAGCGGCTCCCCCACATCATACCGCACGGTGCCGCGCCAGCGCTGGATGCGCTCGATCTCAGGGATGATACTGCGCAGGGCGGCGAACACCCCCTGCTGTAGATGGCGGTCCTCCAGGGCAATTTCCGCCTGGGCGATGAGCGCGTCGACCGCTTCGCCGGCCTCCAGCGAGAGGGGCTCCTCTTGCGCATCAATATACAGGCCCAGCAGTCCCAAAGTTGCCTCGCGATTGCGGGTGCGCAGGGGCAGTACCCAGAAGCCGTCAGTGCGGATGAATTCCGCCCGGCTCGGCTCCAGCCGCGCCGTGCGCGCCGAATCCGGGGGATGGAACAGCATCTCCGGCGGGAATTCCTCCAGACAGCGCTGTACCGCCTGGAGATCGCCGGTCACGGTCTCCAACTGCCATTTGCCGCCGGCGAGGCTGGCCACAAACCCGGTCCGCACGCGCAGAAGCTCGCACAGCGCCGTCAGCAGGTTCTCCAGGAACTGCTTCAGGTCGGTGGTGGTCAGCAGGCGTTTGTCCAGCTCCTGCAGCCATTCCAGCTCCGCCAGGTCCTGGCGGTAGATCAGGCGGTCAATGAAGGGTTCGGCCAGCTCGATGGCCAGCTCCAGCAGGACGATGAGGAGCATGGCGGAGAAAATGAGCATGGTATCGCGCGGCAGACCTAAGATGCTCTCCACGCGGGGGACGATGAGCATCAGGATGATAACGCAGATGCCCACGAACGGCCCGCGCAGGAGGAAGTGAATCATGGAGTGTTTGACCACGCGGTCCGGGGAGAGCACGCCGTAATAGGCGACGCTGTAGCCCATGAGCACCAGCATGACGGCGACGGCGAAGTTGCCGGCGGCGGCCAGTGCCAGCACGGCTGTATAGGGCAGAGGAGTGGTCGGTGATGCAACCAGCAGGAAGGGGAAGGTGCCCAATGCCGGCGCAACGTAGGCCACGCTCAGATAGGTCATGCGGCGGATAGAGGTGGGGGTCAGACAGCGCTGGCGCGCCCGCCACACGTTGATGCCGCCGACGATGGTGGCCAGGGCGAAGTAGGCGGCAAAGCCCCAGAAGAGAGGGCCGGCGGTCAGGCGCTTGATGGTGTACGCCATGACCCCATCCTGCACGATGAGATCGCTGAAGAGGGCCAGCACCAGCGCGGCAAGGGAGAGCGCATATGCCACCACGATGGCGGCCCGCCGGCGCCGGCTGCGCAAACCGGTGGCGTTCAGCACCGAGTCGGAGAAGTGCAGATAGACCGCCGGCAGCATGGCAATGCCCAGCCATTGAAAGCGCATCCAGGGGATGGCGCGGGGCAGATCGTCAATGAGCGATACAATGACGTCGCCGGCGTACACCACCGTGACGCATGTCAGGATGGCCCCAAAGGTCCGTGATACGGGGCTGGTCAGGTTGCGGCTGAAGATATACGTCAGGAGTGAGAAGGCGATGATCAGGTCAACGATAGCAAAGATCAGGTCCCCGAACGAAAAGAACTGCGCCCAGTCCCACATATCGGCCCAACTGTCACCCTTCTATAGAGATTCTCCGATTGCTCCAATGCGCCGGCAAATTACGATACGCGCCGGATGAAGAACAGCGCCACCTGCGCGGAGTAGTAACGGTCGTGGAAACCGCAGAACTCCAGGCCCAGCTTGCGGTAAAAAGAAATGGCCGGCCAGCTCTGCGCCGGCGCCTCCGCCATGAGATACTGGAGGCGGCGCGTGCGCGCCCACTGCACCGCCGCGCCCAGCAGTCGCGTCCCCACACCCTGCTGACGATAGCCGTTCGCCACGATGAAATTGATGATGCGCGCGGTGCTGTGCCATCCTTCCGCCCGCAGGTCCAGGTAGCCGCACAACTGGCCGCCGGCCTCCGCCACCAGCAGGGCGTCCACTCCCCGCCAGATCTCAATGATGTCCTCCGGGGTGCGGGGATACGGCACGGTGACCGGCCGCGGCAGACGCACCTCGCTCAGGGTCAGCACGATCTGGCCCTGGGACTCCCGCCGGCTGATCTGCCAGATATGGTCGCTGACGCAACTGCCATCCATCTGCAGGCAGGCTTCCAGGTCTGCGCGCAGGGCATGGCGGATTTCGACGTTCAACGCGACCCTCCTGTGACAAACGCCTTGGCCCCAGAAATGCGGTTCGGCCCGCCGGCGGGACCACCGTTTCGATTGTAGCATCAGCGCCATCATTTGACAAGCAAAACACCTTCCCATAACGTGTGGAGGAAACAAAGGCTCCCCAGGCACGGTATATGCCTGGGGAGCCGGGAGGAAACGTACAAGAGGGGGAGTTTACTGGGCCGGCGTGCTGTTCCAGCGGCTCCCGTAGAGGTCACAGACCCCATCACCATCCGCATCCACGAAGCCGGCGCCGGCTCCCATGCGGCCGCCCCTGCGGCCCTGCCGGCCAGCGGCGTTACCGCCGGCGGTACCGCCCACACATGGCCCTGCCAGTGTGCCCGACTCCAGCCGGGAGGTGATGTTCTGGCGCATGTTGTCCAGCATCAGGTCCGCCTGCTCCCGGGTAATGCGGCCGGCGGCCACGGCTTCGTCCAGACGCTCAGCCCGGACAGCCAGCACTGCGTTGACGAGCTGATCCGTAGAGACGCCCTTCTCGCTGGCGATATCCAGCAGGCTCTTGCCCTCGCGCACCTGGGCGGCGATCTCCGTGGGAGAGACGCCCAGCAGGCCGGCCAGAGCACTCACCAGACTGCCGTTGTTGCCGCCCCAGCGCATGGCGGCTCCGAAGCCGCCGCAGTAGCCGGCAGTACCGGCTGTCTGCCCGGCCGGTCCCTGCGCCAGCGCCGCGCCGGCGCCCACCAGCAGGGCCAGCACCACCAGCACCACTGCTCCTAACACCATCCATTTCCGAGACATGGAAACACCTCCTGTTGTAATGTTGCTGTTATTTGGAACAACCCCGTTCGGTTGTTCGCCTTTATTATGCCCGAGAGTTGTGAAGAAGATGTGAAGAGCATGCGCAGGGATTATGGAGGAATATCAATACAGCCCAGGAAGATGGGGCTGGTAACTGCAAAACTTGCCTGCGCCGGCCGGCCCCATGGAGCCGGCGTACGTACCATGCTCGATTGACGCGCCTCCATCATCGTGCTATACTGAGGCCATCTGACCGCCGATATCAGGAGCATGCGCGTGCTGGCCAAGGTTTCCAGTTGTGCTCTCATCGGACTGGACGGCGCCACCGTGGAGGTGGAAGTGGACATCTCCGGCGGCATGGCCGGCCTGACCATCGTGGGACTGCCCGATGCGGCGGTCAACGAGAGCAAGGAGCGCGTGCGCTCCGCCATCCGCAACAGCGGCTTCGCCTGGCCCAATAAGCGCATCACCGTGAACCTGGCGCCGGCCGATATCCGCAAGGAAGGGCCGGCGTATGACCTGCCCATCGCCGTCGGCGTGCTGGCCGCCTCCCAGCAGATATGGCCGGACGGTTTGGAGGATTCCCTCTTTATCGGCGAGTTGTCCCTGGACGGGACACTGCGCCACACCGCCGGCATCCTCCCTGCCGCCTCTTTCGCCCGCGCCAGCGGCTTCCGCGCCGTCTTCGTGCCGGCGGTGGACGCGCCGGAGGCCGCCCTGGTGGAGGGCATTCAGGTCATGCCGGTCAGAGACCTGGCACAGCTTGTGGGGCATCTGCAGGGGCTGGAGCCCATCACCCCCTACCAGGACCAGCGCGGCCTGGACGCCGAGCCGCCGCCCTATGCGGTGGATTTCGCCGATATCCGCGGCCAGGAACATGTCAAGCGGGCGCTGGAGATCGCCGTCAGTGGGGGGCATAATGTGCTGATGGTGGGGCCGCCGGGCGCCGGCAAAACCCTGCTGGCGCGCGCCATGCCCTCCATCATGCCGGCGCTCACCATCGAGGAAGCGCTGGAGGTCACCAAAATCTACAGCGTGGCCGGCCTGCTCCCGCCGGATGAACCGCTGATCCGACATCGCCCTTTCCGCGCCCCGCACCACACCATCTCCTATGCCGGCCTGGTGGGCGGCGGACACTGGCCGCGGCCGGGGGAGATCAGCCTGGCCCATAAGGGCGTCCTGTTCCTCGACGAAATGCCCGAGTTCGGACAGCGCGTGCTGGAGGTATTGCGCGAGCCGCTGGAATCAAAGCGCATCTTGCTGGCCCGCTCCACCACCACGCTGGCCTTCCCCGCCGACTTCATCCTGGTCGGCGCCATGAACCCCTGCCCCTGCGGCTACTACGGCGACCCGGTCAAAGAGTGCACCTGTTCCATGCACCTCATCCAGCGCTATCAGAAGCGGCTCTCCGGGCCGCTCCTTGACCGCATTGACATTCACCTGCACGTGCCGCGGGTGGAGTATGAGAAGCTCTCCGCCGAGCGGCAGGGGGAGCCGTCGGCGGTGATACGTCAGCGGGTGGAGCGCGCCCGACAGATTCAGCGGGAGCGCTTCGCCGGCACCCACCTTTCCACCAATGCCGATATGGGGCCGTCGGAGATCCAGCGCTACTGCCGGCTGGACGAGGCCGGCCGCGCCCTCATGAAAGCGGCAGTGCACCAGCTTCATCTCAGCGCTCGCGCCTATCACCGCACCCTGAAGCTGGCACGCACCATCGCCGACCTGGCCGGCGCGGAACAGATCGCGCCGGCGCACCTGGCCGAGGCCATCCAGTACCGCGCCCAATTGATGCTGTGAGGGTTCTGCTCGCCTATCCCTTGTTCTTCCCTTCGGAGCTTCCCCCGGGTTGGCCGGCCTTTCGATACAGCAGTTCATCCAGGTAATGCCGGAGCGTGAGCAGAGGATGATGGAAGAGCATGCGCGGCCCCGCAAAGCGCATCACCTGCCGGACGCGCTCGCGCATGGCCGGGTTGTAGCAGTGGATGGGGCACTTGGCGCAGGTGGGCTTATCCTCCTGGAACGGGCATTTATCGAGCCGGCGCGCCGGTGAGCGGGCGCTTGCGCGGCACCCCCGGCCGGCGCGGGTACTGCGCCGGCGTCGGCGCCGCCTTGCGCACCAACACCAGATAGCGCTCCTCCGCCAGACCAGGCACCTCCACCCGCACCAGCCGTTCCAGCCGGCCGCCCAGCACCGCCAGCGCGAACTCCGCCTCCTGCACCTCCTGGGCCGCCGCCGGCCCCTTGTACGCCGCCACCAGCCCGCCCACGCGCGCAAAAGGCAGGGTGTACTCCGCCAGCTCCGGCAGGGCCGCCACCGCCCGCGCCACCACCAGGTCGTACTGCTCCCGATAGGGGGGCCGCCGGCCCAGCGTCTCCGCCCGCTCGTGCAGGGCAATGGCGTCGCTCAAGCCCAGCAGGGCGATAATGTGCCGCAGGAACTCCACCTTCTTGGCGGTGGCCTCCACCAGCGTCAGACGCAGTTGGGGACAGACGATCTTGAGCGGGAGGCCGGGGAAGCCGGCCCCTGCCCCCACGTCTATGACGCTCGGCTGGCCCTCCGGCCGCCAGACGGTCAGCAGGGACAGGGAATCGAGGAAATGCTTGACCTGAATCTGATCGCGCTCCTCGATGGCGGTCAGGTTGAAGCGGCGGTTCCATTCCATCAGCTCATCGCAGTACTTGCGGAACTGCTCGAGCTGGGCCGGCGTCAGCGTCAGGCCGAAGCGCCGCGCGCCTTCTGCCAGGAGCTTCACCGCGGCCGGCTCCTTCCTGGACTTACGCCGGCGGTTGAGGGCGCCGGGCGCGCACCAGCGCGCCGATGACCAGCAGGGCACCCGTCAGCAGGAGCAGGAAGGCCCCGACCAGGCCGCCGGCCGGCCGCTCCAACAGGCTCACCAGGACGGCGAACACCACCACGCTGGCGGCGCCGATGACGGCGGCGGCCACGAGCAGGGCCTGGGCGCGCCGGCCGAAGAAATACAGCGCCAGCAGGCCCAGCGCCACCCCCAGCGGCTCCACGGTCCAGAGATAGGCCCAGGCCCCCCATTTCCCGGTCAGGCTGGTGAACAGGAACGCCAGGCAGTTGACCAGGAGGAAGACGCCCGGGAAGGTCAAGCCGTACAACTGCCGGCGCTGTTCCCACCAGATGAGGAGGGGCAGGAAAAAGCCGACAGCCGCCCAGCCCAGCAGGAGCGGCCACAGCCGGCCAAGGCTCAGGGGGCTGTCCGGCCCCAACAAGAGGCTCCCCACGCTGGTGAAGAAAAAGAGCAGGCCCAACAGCAGAACCATGATACCCACGTACAGCAGGCCCCGATTGCGCATCTTTCACCTCCTGTTCACTGGAGCGCCGCCCTTTCGCCGGGCGCCGGCACCGTTACCGTAAATCCGCCCAGGGGGCGCAGTTTGTCCGCCAGGCTCTGGGCGGCTTCTTCCTCGCCGTGCACCAGCCATATCTGCTTCAGCCGGCCCAGCTCCATGCCGCGCACGTATTCGGTCAGCTCCTCGTAATCGGCATGGGCGCTGTAGCCGGTGATAAGCTCCACCCGTGCCCGCAGTTGGTAGGGCTCGCCGAAGATGCGCACCTCCGGCTGGCGCTCCAGCAGGCGCCGGCCCAGGGTGTGCTCCGCCTGGAACCCCACCAGCAGGACCACGTTGCGCGGGTCCTCGATGTTGTTCTTGAGATGGTGCAGGATGCGGCCGTGCTCGGCCATGCCGGAGGCGCTGATGATGATGGCCGGCTCCCGCAGGAAATTCAGCTCCTTCGACTCCTCCATGGAGCGAATATAACGCAGGTCTTGGAAGCCAAAGGGGTCTTTTTTATGGTCGGAAGAGATGAACTGCCGGATTTCCTCGTCGTAGCATTCGGGATGCAGGCGGAAGATCTCGGTGACATTCACCGCCAGCGGGCTGTCCACGAAGACCGGCAGACGGGGAATTTTGCGCGCCTCCCAGAGGCGGTGCAGGTGATAGACGAGCTCCTGGGTGCGGCCCACGGCGAAGGCGGGGATAATGACCTTGCCGCCCTGACGGTAGGTCTCATTGACGATGTCCTTCAGCCGGCGTTCGGCATCCTGGGGCGTCTCATGCCGGCGGTTGCCGTAGGTGCTCTCCAGGATGAGGTAATCCACCCCCGGCACGGTCTCCGGATCGCGCAGGATGGGCAGGTCGCGCCGGCCCACATCCCCGCTGAACATCAGCCGATACGTGCGGCCATTTTCCTCGATGTCGAGCACGACGAAGGCGGAGCCCAGGATATGGCCGGCGTCGTAAAAGGTCAGCGTGATGCCCGGGCCAATGCGCATGGGGCGGTGATAGCCGACGCTGACGAAGGAGGACAGACAGGCTACCGCGTCGGCGACGGTGTAGATCGGCTCCACCGGCGGCAGGCCTTGGCGGGCGCGCCGCTTGTTCACATAGGCGGCGTTCTCCTCCTGGATATGGGCGCTGTCCTGGAGCATGGCACTGCACAGGTCGCGGGTGGCCGGCGTGGCATAGACCGGCCCGCCGAAGCCCAGCCGCACCAGGTTCGGGATGTTGCCCGAATGGTCAATGTGGGCGTGCGAGAGCACCATAGCATCAATGGAAGATGGGTCAAAGGGGAGCTGGCGGTTGCGCTCGTAGGATTCCTGCCGGCGGCCCTGAAACAACCCGCACTCCAGCAGGAGCCGGAAGCCGTTCACCTCCAGCAGGTGCATGGAGCCGGTAACGGTGCGCACTGCGCCGAGGAACTGGATTTCCATGGCGAGCCTCTATGTATGGGTTGCGGGTATTATACAACACCTGCCGGCAAATTGTCACCTGCGCGCCGGCGCGGAGGTTCGCCGGCGCTTCCACAGCGCCAGCACGGCTATCAGATAGGTCTGCGGGGTCATGTCCAGCGGCTGGACCTCCACGAGGGTGAAGCCGGCTTCCTGCAGGAAGCGCGCGTCATGCGCCAGCGCCGCCACGTCCGCCGCGTAATAGACCAGCCGGCGCGGCGCCAGCCGGCCGAGCTTCTCCGCCACCGCCCGGTCAATCCCCTCATGCGGCGGCGACAGGAGCGCCAGGTCCACCGGCCCCTCCACCTCATCCAGCCCTTCCGCCAGGGTGCCGTAGATGACGCCGGCCGCGGCCTCGCCGGCGTTGACCACAAAGTCGTTGACCGCCCAGGGGTTGTCCTCCACCGCCACCACGCCGGCGACATCCTCCACATAGGACAGGCTGAACAACCCCACGCCACAGCCGGCGTCCAGCAGGATATCCTCTGGCTCGGGGGAGAGGTAATCGTAGGCGATGTCCAGCATATGCTCCGCCATATCGGAGTTGGGCGGGAAGGGGCTGAGGGCGGAGATGCGGAAGCGCCGGCCGGCGATCTCTTCTGTGATCCACGGACTGCCAATGAGCGCCCGCACCTCTTTCCCTTCATCCAGCGCACAGGCGATGGGCAGGTCGGTCGAAAGGTGCGGCACCCAGCCCTCCTCGGTCTCGAAAATGATGAGCTGGTCGCCGGTGCGCGTGCCGGCGCGCAGGGTCAGCCGGCGGAGCTTCTCCGCCTCGATGTCCAGCACGTCATAGATTTCGCGGAGCAATGGGTGGAACAGCTTGCAGTCCTCGATGGGCACGATGCCGGGATGGAAGCTGGTGCGGATGCCCAATCCCCCTTCTGGGGTCGGGAATAACTGGGCCGAGTTGCGGTACTCCCATGGGTCCTCCATGCGCACCGCCGGCTCGACCCGCACGCCGCGCAGGTGGGCCAGCCGCTCGAGCTGGTCCTGCACGATGCGGCGCTTCTCCGCCACCTGTTTCTCATACGCGATGTGCTGGAGCTGACAGCCGCTACAGCGCGGGTAATAGGGGCAGGGCGGCTCGACGCGGTGCGGCGAGGGCCGCAGGATTTCCAGGATGTGCGCCCGTGCCCAGGAGTCGTGGTCCTCAGTGATGGTCACCCGCACGCGGTCGCCGGGCGCGCCGTAGGGGACAAAGAGCACGCGGCCGCCGGCCCGCCCCATTGCCATACCGCCGTGCGCCATACCCTCCAGCTCGACAACGATGCCCTCTTCCGCCGGCGCATGCCCCTTTTTGCCCATCGTCCATCTCCCTTCCCTCAAGCGGCTGACGGTGGAAAAAAGGCCCTTGCCATACTCCTGGCAAGGGCCCAGGTTGTGTTTGCTCGTGAATTATGCCCAGCCGCGCAGGCGCACCGCTTCCGCCACGCGCGCTACTGCCACCAGGTAGGCGCCCATGCGGTTATTCACCTTGTGCTTCTGGGCCATATCATGCACCGCGTGGAAGGCAGACGTCATCTTCTGGTCCAGCCGCTGATGCACCTCTTCCAGCGGCCAGTAGAAGTTATAGGCGTTCTGCACCTGCTCGAAATACGAGACAGTCACGCCGCCGGCGTTGCAGAGGAAGTCCGGGATGACGTACACCCCGTTCCGGTAGAGGATATCATCCGCCTCCGGGGTCGTGGGGCCGTTGGCCAGCTCCGCCACAATGCGCGCCTTGATGTTGCCGGCGTTCTTCTCGGTGATGACGCCCTCCAGCGCGGCCGGCACCAGGATGTCCACGTCCAGCTCCAGCAGTTCCTCGTTGGTGATACTGCGGGTGCCGGGGAAGCCGACCACGGAACCGGTCTCGTCCTTAAACGCCGCGACCTGGGCGGGGTCCAGCCCCTCGGGGTTGAAGATACCGCCCTTGGAATCGGAGACGGCGACCACCTTGACGCCCAGCAGTTCCACGGCGAGCTTGTGGGCAAAGGAGCCGGCGTTGCCGTAGCCCTGGATGGCCATGGTGGCGCCCCGCACATTCATCCCCAGCACTTTCGCGGCTTCGCGCATGCAGTAGATGCCGCCGCGCGCCGTGGCATCCCCGCGGCCCTCCGAACCGCCCAGGGGCAGGGGCTTGCCGGTGATGACGCCGGGCAGATGAGAGGCATTGATGGTCTCGAACTCGTCCATCATCCAGGCCATGATCTGGGGATTGGTGTAGACATCGGGCGCCGGCACGTCCTTATCCGGCCCGATGATGCGGGCCACCTGGCGGATGTAACCGCGGCTCAGACGCTCCAGCTCGCCCTGGGACATCTCCTTCGGGTTGCAGATGATGCCGCCCTTGCCGCCGCCCAGGGGGATATCCACCACGGCGGTCTTCCAGGTCATCCAGGCCGCCAGGGCGCGCACGGTATCAATGGTCTCCTCGGGGTGGAAGCGGATGCCGCCCTTCGCCGGCCCGCGCGCATCATTGTACTGCACGCGAAAGCCCTTGAACACCTTGACCGTGCCGTCATCCATGCGCACCGGGATGGTGACATGCAGTTCGCGCATGGGTTCCCGCAGGAGCGCATGCACACCGGGGTCCAGGCGGAGGATCTGAGCGGCCATATCCAACTGGCGCTGAGCGACTTCAAAAGGATTCGGTTTCTCTGGCATAGTGGGTCTCCTTTTCCTGAAAATGATGGTATTACCTCTTCACAATACCTTAATATACTGTATCCCAATTGCCTCGTCGCACACAGCACCGCCCGTTCCTCTTTGGATAGAGAACGGGCGGCGAAGCGGCGGCTTGTCACGTCAATCTGTACGAAATTCAGGCGCCGTTGCCTGCCCGGCCAAAATTATACCACCTCAGGGGAAAGATTCCAAATTATTCCCCCCTTAGTGAACGGCGGAGCAATTCGCCGGCGAGCTGGGGGTTGGCCTTGCCGCGCGTGGCCCGCATCACCTGGCCAAGCAGGAAGCTCAGCACCTGTTCCTTGCCCTTCAGGTACTGCTGGACCGGCTCCGGGTTCTGCTCGATGACCTGTTGTACCACGCGCAGGAGCTCGTCCGTGTCGGAAATCTGGGCCAGGCCCTTCTCCTGGACGATGTCCTGGGGCCGCCGGCCGGTTTGGAACATCTCGTCGAAGACCAGCTTGGCGGTGTTCAGGTTAATGGTGTTGGCGTCCACCATCCTCAGCAGTTCTGCCAGGTGCGCCGGCGTGATCTTGACCTGCGTCACCGGCATTTCAGTGGCCTTCAGCAGGCGGAACAGCTCCCCGCTGATCCAGTGGCAGACCTTGACCGGGTCCCCATATTCCCTCACACAGGCCTCATAATAATCGGCGATCTCGCGTTCCGCCACCAGCACCGCCGCGTCCTTGGGGTCCAAGCCATACTCGCGCACAAAGCGCTCCTGCTTGGCATCGGGCAGTTCCACCAGTCGCGAGCGAATCTCCTCCAGCCACTCCCGCGAGATGTACAGCGGCGGCAGGTCCGGCTCGGGGAAATAGCGGTAGTCGTGGGCCTCTTCTTTGCTCCGCTGGACGAAGGTCACGTTGCGCTGTTCGTCCCAGCCGACGGTGACCTGTCGGACGCGCTCGCCGCGCTCCAGGAGCTCGGTCTGGCGGGCGATCTCGTACTCCAGGGCCAGTTTGACGGAGCGGAAGGAGTTGAGGTTTTTGATCTCGACCTTGGTGCCCCATTCCTGGGAGCCCGCCGGCCGCAGGGAGATGTTGGCCTCACAGCGCATGGCCCCCTCCTCCATGTTGCCGGTGCACACGCCCAGGTAGCGCAGGATCTGCTGAAGCTTGATGAGGTACTGGCGCGCCTCTTCGGGGGTGCGCATGTCCGGCCGGCTGACGATCTCCATCAGCGGCACGCCGGAGCGGTTCACATCGATCAGGCTGTACTCGCCGACATGGGTCAGCTTGGCGGTGTCCTCCTCCAGGTGCACACGGATGATGCCGATGCGCTTGGTCACGCCGTCCACATCAATGTTCAGCCAGCCGTCGTAGCACAGCGGCTCTTCGTACTGGGAAATCTGATAGCCTTTCATCAGGTCGGGGTAGGGATAGTTCTTGCGGGCAAAGCGCGAGAACTCGGCGATCTTGCAGTTGAGCGCCAGGCCGGTCATGATGGTGTATTCCACGGCGCGCTTGTTGATGACCGGCAGGACCCCCGGCATTCCCAGGCAGACCGGGCAGACATGGGTGTTGGGCGGCGCGGCGGCATAGTCCGCACTGCACCCGCAGAACATCTTGGAGCGGGTGAGCAGTTGGGCATGTACTTCCAGTCCGATGACAGCTTCGTACTCCAAAACCGTCCCTCCCGTAACGCTTTCAGTGGGATCGCCGGCGCTACACTTCCCGATGGCGCTGGACGAAGCGCGCCATGCGGTTCAGCGCCTCCTCGATATTTTCCAGCGATGAGGCATAGGAACAGCGCACAAACCCCTCCCCGCATTCGCCGAAGGCGCTCCCCGGCACCACCGCCACCTTCTCCTCCATCAGCAGGCGTTCGGAGAACTCCATGGAGCTGAGGCCGGTGGCGCGGATGCAGGGGAAGGCGTAGAAGGCGCCCTTCGGTTCGAAGCAGGACAGGCCGATATTATTCAGGCCGGCCACGATGAGCCGGCGCCGGCGGTCGTACATCTCGCGCATGTACTGCACGTCCTCTTCACCGTGCTGCAGGGCGCGCAGGGCGGCGATCTGCGCCACGGTCGGCGCCGACATAATGGTGTACTGGTGAATCTTGAGCATGGGAGCGATAAGCTCGGCCGGGCCGGCGGCATAGCCCACGCGCCAGCCCGTCATGGCATAGGCCTTGGACATGCCCTGGAGCACAATGGTGCGCTCGCGCATGCCCGGCAGGGAGGCGAAGCAGATATGCTCCACGCCGTACACCAGCCGGTCATAAATCTCGTCGGAGATGACCACCAGGTCATATCGTTCCGCCAGTTGGGCGATGGCCATCAGCCGCTCCCGGCTCATGACCGCGCCGGTGGGGTTGTTGGGATAGCCGATCAAGAGGGCCTTGGTGCGCGGGGTGATGGCCCGTTCGATCTCCTCTGCCGTGACCTCGAAGTTGTTCTCGACCCAGGTGGGGATGCGCACCGGCACGCCGCCGGCCAGCACCACCTCGGGCACATAGGCCACGAAGCAGGGCTCCGGCACGATCACCTCTTCGCCGGGGTTGAGCAGGGCGGTCAGGGCCAGGTACAAACCCTCGGAGACGCCCACCGTGACGAATATCTCTTTGGCCGGGTCGTACTGCACACCGTAGAGGCGCGCGATGTTCTCCGCAATGGCCTGGCGCAGTTCCAAGATGCCGGCGTTCGACGTGTAATGGGTCTCCCCGCGGCGCAGGGCCTCGACGCCGGCCTCGATGATATGCGCCGGCGTGGTGAAATCCGGTTCCCCGATGCCCAGGGAGATGACGTCCTGCATGGTCGCCGCAATGTCAAAGAAGCGGCGGATGCCGGAAGGCGGGATGCTCGCCACACGCTCTGCGACTTTCGATGAAATCACGCTTCCTCTTCTCCTGGTTGTTCCTCTGCCTCTTCCGCCGGCGCGGGGCTGGCCAACGTCCATACGTCCATGGTCTCGTCGTACCGCAGGATATGCGGCCCCATGCAGGTCTCGATGCGAAAGGCCGGCCCGCTCGGTGTGCGCCAGCGTGCGGTGATGCGAAGGATCTCATGCCGCCGGCCCTCCATGATGACCGCGCGCGGCTCCTGGGCATAGGTGTAGCCGGAATAGCACTCCACGTGCACGGCTCGGGCGAACAGCTCCACCATGCGCCCTCCTACAGGTGCGGCACGAGGCCGGCGGCCGAGTCCACCTGGGACGAGTCCCCCACGTTCAGGCTCTCGAAGCTACCCCGCACCCGCGCCTCATCCCCGATGAGGGAGCGGGTCAGCATGGCATTCTCGATGTGCGCGCCCTTGTTGATGATGGAGTCGTTCACCAGCGAGCGGTAAATCTCCCCATGATCCGCCAGGCTGACATAGGGCCCGACGATGGACGATTCCACGCGGCAGTGCGCTCCGATATACACGTACGGCCCGATAACCGAGTGCTCGATGCGAGCGGTGGGATGGACATAGGCCGGCGGCACCACGATGCAGGAATTGGGCGTCGGCTCCTGATGGGAGACCTTTTCCAGCAGGTAGCGGTTGGTATGAAGCACCGCATCGGGCGTCCCGCAGTCCTCCCAGACCTCCACCGGCCAGGCGTTCAGCCGCGCCCCCTGCTCCACCATCAACTGCAGGGCATCGGCCAGGAAATATTCCCCCTTGGTCTGGATGTTGCGGGCAATCAGCTCATCAATGCAGGCGAACAGGTGCTTGGCATCCTTCAGGTAATACACCCCGATGACCGCCAGGTTGGAGATGGGTTCGCTGGGCTTTTCCACGAAGCGGGTGATAATGCCGTCCTGAATGGTAACGACCCCGAAGCGCCGCGGGTCCTCGACCTCTTTGACGAAGATGACCCCGTCGCTGGTCAACTGCTCGAGGGGCTTCAGGTCGGCCTCGAAGATGGTGTCCACGAAGATGATAAGCACTGGGCCGGCGACATGCTCCCTGGCCAGCCAGATGGCATGGGCCTGCCCCTTCAGCTCTTTCTGCTCCACATAGCGCGCCGGGAAGGCATAGTTCTGCGAGACGTACTGCTCGATCTTGTCGCCAAGGTAGCCGGTGATAAAGATGATCTCCTCGATATCCAGCCCCTCGAGCTTATCGAGGATATGGCCCAGGACGGGCTTGCCGGCCACGTTCACCAGGGGTTTGGGCTTGGTGTAGGTATGCGGGCGCAGTCGCGTCCCAAAGCCGGCGAGCGGGATGATGACCTTCACTGTCTCACGACCTCCTTGTCCTCTGCCTTTCCGTCCAGCGGCGGGCGCAGTTTGTGCCATTCCGTGGCCTGCTCATAGGCATAGGCGACACGCAGGGCGGTGGGTTCCTGAAACGCGCCGGTCAGTATCTGCATGCCGACCGGCATCCCGTCCGCCAGGCCGCACGGCACCACCATGCCGCAGATGCCGGCCAGCGACGGCGCCAGGGTGAAGATATCGGTCAGATACATGCTCAACGGGTCGGCGATCTTCTCCCCGATCTTAAAGGCGACCATGGGGGTGGTCGGCGTCACCAGCGCGTCGAACCGCTCGAAGGCTTTGTCGAAGTCCTGCTTGATGAGGGTGCGCACTTTCTGCGCCTTCAGGTAGTAGGCGTCGTAATAGCCGGCGGAGAGGGCATAGGTGCCCAGCATGATGCGGCGCTTGACCTCCGGGCCGAAGCCCTGGCCGCGGGTATTGCGGTAGCCGTCCCACATGGTCTCGCCGGGGATGGACAGGCCGTATTTCACTCCGTCGTAGCGCGCCAGGTTGGCCGAGGCCTCTGCCGGCGCGATCAGATAATAGGCCGGCAGGGCGTAGGACGTGTGCGGCAGGGAGACCTCGTCCACCACCGCGCCCAGCCCCTCCAACGTGCGGATGGCCTCCCGCAGGGCCTTCTCCACACCCGGCTGGATGCCCTCGACGAAATATTCTTTGGGGATGCCGATGCGCATGCCGCGGATATCCGGTATCAGCGCCTCTTCGTAGTTCGGGACCGGGAGGTTTACCGAGGTCGAATCGCGCGGGTCATGGCCGGCGATGACGCCCAGCACGCTGGCCACATCCGCCACCTCGCGGCCAAAGGCGCCGATCTGGTCCAGGGAGGAGGCAAACGCCACCAGGCCGTAGCGGGAAACGCGGCCGTAGGTGGGCTTAATGCCGGCGACGCCGCAGAAGGCGGCCGGCTGGCGCACACTGCCGCCTGTATCCGAACCCAGCGCCGCCAACGCCTCGCCGGCGGCCACCGCCGCCGCACTGCCGCCGCTGGACCCGCCCGGCACCCGCGTCAGGTCCCAGGGATTGTGGGTGGTGAAGTAGCCGGAGTTTTCCGTGGAGGACCCCATGGCGAACTCATCGGTGTTGGTCTTGCCCAACAGGACCGCGCCGGCGGCCCGCAGTTTGACGATGACCGTGGCATCGTAAGGGGGCACAAAGCCCTTCAGGATGCGCGAGCCGCAGGTGGTCTCCACACCCTTTGTGCAGATGACGTCCTTAATGGCCATGGGGATGCCGAGGAGGGGCGCATCGTCGCCGGCGGCCCGGCGGGCATCCGCTTCTTTCGCCTGTTCCAGCGCCCGCTCCGGGGTGACGGTCAGGTAGGCGCGGACCTTGCTGTCCAGCGCCTCGATGCGTTCCAGCACAGCACGCGTCAGCTCAACCGAGGAAATCTCGCCCTTGCGCAGAAGGGCGCGGGCTTCACGGATGGTCAGCTCATACAGCGCCAATATTGCTTCCTCCCGCGGTTCCGCAACGTGGTATGGTGCGTCTGCTCAGGGATGCCGGCTGTGCCGTCCCATCATCCCAGGATGGCCTTGACGCGGAAGCAGTTGTCCTCCACATCAGGGGCGTTGGCCAGCACTTCCTCGACCGGCAGGGATGGGGTCACTTCATCATCCCGCATGACATTGCGCAGGGGGAGCACCGTCGCCGTGGGTGGGATGGCCTCGGTGTCCAACTGCTGGATCATGTCGGCATATTCCAGGATAGCAGAGAGCTGCACGCGGTACCCTTCTTTTTCCTCGTCCGTCAGACCCAACTTGGCCAGCTCTGCGATATGCTCGACCTGTTCCAACGTCAGCTTCATTTCGCCCCTCGCCCTGTCTCGGATTACGGTATTTGACCCGGTGCCATTATAACACCACCCGATATATGGCGACAAATTAAGTTTAAGGGCGTGCGCCGGCACTGCCGCCGGCCGCCGGCTGTGCTATAATGGGAACAGCCGCACACTCCTGGCATCAACGGGTGTCATCATGGAACGATCTGGCGGGCACGTCACGCGCAGAGGCCTCTACAGCCTGCTGGTCATCGGCGTCATCTTGGCCGCGCTGATGGGGACAGCCGCGCTCCTGGCCGGCTGTCGGCCGGCGCAGTCGGCCGCTCCCCCCTCCGCGCTGGAACCCTACCGCCCCCTGCTGAACACATGGGAGCCCGAAGAGGTGCGCTACTGGGAAGGACTGCCCCGCTACACCATCACCGCCACCCTGAACACCGCCGAGCGCACCCTGCAGGGCAAAATGCACCTGCGCTTCACCAACCGCGAGCAAAGCCCGATCTATGAGCTGTATCTGCGCCTCTATCCCAACCTGCCCCAGTACGGTGGGGAACTGCGCGTCTCCGGCGTTTGGTCTGCCGGCAGTCCCCTCCCCTTCGAGTACGACCGCGCCGATACCGCGCTGAAGATCCCCTGCACACCTCCCATCCAGCCGGGGCAGTGGGCGGAGCTGGACGCGGCCTTCACGCTGTCGTGGCCGGCCGTGGACGAGGGGTGGGTGCTGTTCGGGGAAAGCGCCGGCTTCCTCAGCCTGCCCTACTTTTACCCCACGCTGGCGGTGCACAACGGCCAGGGCTGGCATCTGGACATCCCGCCGGCCTTCGCCGACGCCGGCTTCAGCGAGGCCGCCTTCTACGACGTCTGGCTCACCCTGCCGACCTCCCTCACGCTGGCCGGCACGGGGATGCAGGTGGAGGAGCAGTTGCAGGAGGGCGGCGTGAAGCAGGTGCACTGGCGCGCCGGCCCGGTGCGGGACTTCGTCATCCTGGGGCATGCCCGCTATCAGGAGCTGGTGCGCGAGGCCTGCGGCGCCCGCATCCATTCCTTCTTCCTGCCCGAGGACCGCGCCGCCGGCCAGGCCGCCCTCGACTATGCCGCCTCCGCGCTCTGCGTCTACTCCGACGCCTACGGCCCTTACCCCTTCACGGTTATGACCGTGGCAGAGGCTCCGCTGACCTTCCACGGCATGGAATTCTCCGGTCTCAACCTGCTGGGCATGGACACCTACCGCTCCCATCGCGATGAACTGCGCTATCTGACCATACACGAGGTGGCGCACCAATGGTGGTATGCCCAGGTGGGGAACGACCCATATAACTGCGCCTGGCTCGACGAGGGGCTGGCGGAATACTCCTCCTACACGTATTATGCCCGGGTGTACGGGAGGGAGGAGGCGGAGCGCCTGCGCACACTGCGCTGGGAAGGGCCGTATGCCTACGCGCGCTCCCAGGGCCAGGACAAGGTGCTGGCACAGCCGGCGGACCAGTTCGTCAGCCAGCGTCTGTACGAGAGCATGGTCTACGCCAAAGCCGCCCTGTTCTTCGATGCCCTGCGGCGCGCCGTGGGCGACGACGTGTATTACGCCATCCTGCAGGCTTATGTCCGCCAGTACCGCTTCCGCATCGCCGCGCCGGCCGACTTCTTCCAGGTCGCCGGCGAGGTGTCGCGCCGCGATCTGACCCCGCTCATCCAGCAGTGGGTGCTGACCGCTGAAGGGGCGGCGCCGTAGCGGCGTTCACCGTGGATGGGTGCCCATGAGAAGACGAAGCCCTGCCCCGAGGCTGGCCGGCCCTATCACCTGGCTGGTCCTGGGCTTCCTGCTGATCTGCGCCGGCTGTCGGCCGGCCAGCCCCACCGCAACGCCCACTTTATGGGAGGCTCCTACCAGTGAGCCGGCATCAGCACCTCCGCCGGCCGCATGGCTGAGCGAACAGGCGCTGGCCATGCGCCCGGGGTATGCGGAGGAGCTGGCCGATCTGGCCCATGCCCCATGCTACGACCTGCAGGCTGACATCTCCCCCGAACAGCGCACCGTGCAGGCATCCCTCCGCATCACCTATACCAACGCCGGCGCTTCCGCCCTCTCGGAACTGCCTCTGCGGCTCTACGCCAATCTGCCCTACCGCCAGGGCCGGCTGGACATCCTCCGCGCCGAGCGGGACGGCCAGCCCGTCACCTTCGACTACGCGGTGGAGCGGACGGCGGTCTGGCTGACGCTGGCGCCGGCGCTGGCGCCGGGCCAGACCGCGCACATTGCCCTTACTTACCGGCTGGCGGTCCCGGAATCGGCGCCGGACGGCTACCAGGAGCTGGTGGCCCGCGATGGCATCATGAGCCTGGCCGGCATGGTGCCCCTCATCCCGGCACGGCGGGACGGCGCCTGGGACCTGGACCTGCCCGAGCCGTACGGGGATGCCTTGTTCGCCGAGACCGCGCTGTTCCGCTTTCAGCTCACCCTGCCGCGCCCTATGGTCGCGGCCGCCACCGGCTCGCGGGTGGAGGAACGGAGCAATGCGAAGGCCGGCACCCGCACGGAAACCTACGTCAGCGGGCCGGCGCGGGATATCATGGTGGCGCTCAGCCCGTACTTTCAGGCGGAAAGCCGCTCCGTGGAGGATATCACGGTGCGCTCCTATTTCCTCCCCGAGGACCGCACCGCCGGCGTCGAGGCGTTGCGCCTGGCCGCAGATGGCCTGCGCCAGTTCCAGGAATGGTTCGGGGCATATCCCTATCGCGAGCTGGAGCTGGTCGAGACGCCCCTGCTGGCCGCCGGCATGGAGTATCCGGGCATCATTTCCCTGGGCCGGCACATATACCAGGGGGACCAGAGCCGGCGCCTGCCTTGGGTGGTACTGCATGAAGTAGCGCATCAATGGTGGTTCGGCCTGGTGGGGAACGACCAGCTCCGCGAGCCGTGGCTGGACGAGGCGCTGGCCAACTACAGCGCCTGGTTGTATTTCGAACGCACCGCCGGCCAGCAAGAAGCCGCGGCGCTCTTCCGGGAGCTCTTCGAGGAGCCGGCGCGCCCATTCCAAGAAACGGACCGCGACCTGCCCATCAACCTTCCTGTGGCCGCATATCCCCGTGATGCCTACGGCCCTGTGGTGTACGACAAGGGGGCGCTCTTTCTGCACGCACTGCGGCAGGAAATGGGGGATGAGGCCTTTTTCGCGTTCCTGCGGGGGTACGCGGAGCGCTTCCGCTATCGGATTGCCACGGCCGGCGATTTCCTCGCCCTGGCCCAGACCTACACCCCTCATCCGCTCGCTCCTTTCTTTGCCGAATGGGGATTTGTGAAGTAAAATACGAACTGGGCCGGCAGGAGCCTCGCCAAGGCTGGCGGGGGGAGACAGCCGGCCGCCGGCCCTGCGGTTGACAAGATTTGTGAAACATGTTATAATCGATACCGGATATACTAGTGATATGTATCGCGAGATGAGAATGATCTCGGCGCGCTCCCTTCATCCAACAACCATACAACCTGGCACGGCCGACCGCCGGCCCGCGCCGCAACGAAAAGAGGTAAACCGATGAAGCTTCGGGACATCGTCCAAGTGGTAGAAGGGGTGGTGCTCACCCGCAACGCCGATCTGGATATGGAGATTGACCGCGCCTGCGGCGCGGACCTCATGAGCGATGTGCTCTCCTTCGCCAAGGAACGGGCCCTCCTGTTGACCGGCTTGACCAACCCGCAGGTGGTGCGCACGGCCGAGATGGCCGACATCGCCGCCATCGTCTTCGTGCGCGGCAAACTGCCCCCGCAGGAGACCATTGCCCTGGCCGAAGAGAAGGGCATCCCGCTCATCGCGGCCAAATACACCATGTTCGAGATGTGCGGACGCCTGTATCAGGCCGGCATGGGAAGCTGTGACTTCGTGGGCGAAAGCTGAGCCGGCCGCGGCGCATGGGCTGGCACGCGCCCCCGCCTACGCCATCGCAAAAGTGCCGGCGATGTCAGGGAACGGGATGTCCCAGTGACAGCGATACCCGAGATCACCAGGGTTCAGGAGCTCATCTACGAACTGAAAATCGAGCAGGTCATGAGCCGGCCGGTGATCACCGTCACCCCTGACACCCGAATTGACCAGCTCAAGGAAATCCTGCGGATCAACCGGATATCGGGCGTCCCTGTCGTGCAGGATAACCAACTCGTCGGAATCATATCGATTGAGGATTTGATCAAGGCCCTCGAAAGAGGGGAGATGCAGGCCACTGTAGGGGAGAAGATGTCCCGCCAGGTTATCACGGTGAGCGCACACGACTCGGTAGTGGAAGCGGTCAAGCGCTTTGAGGAGCACGGCGTCGGCCGCCTGCCGGTGCTCGATTCCAACGGACAGTTGGTCGGCATCCTGACCAGCGGGGATATCACGCGCGGGTTACTGCACGCTATCGGATTGGGCTATCATCAGGAAGAGATTCGCCGCTATCGCGCCAGCCACATCTTCGAAGACATCAGCTCCGATCGCACCAGCCTCATCCTCTGCTACCACATCCCAGCCCGGGAGCTCCAGAAAGCCGGCGAAGCTTCCAGCAAGATCAAGAAAGCCCTCTACCGCCTGGGTGCCCAACCAGGCTTTGCCCGCCGCGTGGCCATCGCCGCCTATGAGGCCGAGATGAACCTCATCATCCACACCCTGCACGGCGGCGACCTGATCGCGGAAATCCATCCCGATAAGGTGCGCCTGCTGGCGATGGATGATGGTCCGGGCATCCCGGACATCGAGCAGGCTATGCAGCCGGGATTCTCCACCGCGCCGGACTGGATCCGCGATCTGGGCTTTGGCGCCGGCATGGGCCTGCTGAACATCAAACGCTGTTCTGACCAGATGATGCTGGATTCGCAGGTAGGGGTGGGCACCCGCCTGGAAGTGCTGTTCTACCTGAAAGAGGAGAATGTGCTGGGAGACCGCGCTCCCAGCACCTCCTGAAAATCGAATTTCGGGCGGGTACAGCGTGGTGAGTGGAGGCTGACAGGCATGAAAATCCGAGAGATAACCGGGTTACCTGACATCACGACGCTCGTCCCGCCGCAGACACCGGACCAGGAGATCAGCGGAGGCTATGCCTCCGACCTGTTGAGCTGTGTGATGGCCCGGGCCGGCGCCGGCAATATCTGGGTCACGCTCCAAACCCATCCCAACGTCGTCGCCGTCGCTTCCCTGCTGGACCTGGCCGGCGTCATCATCACCGAATGCGCGGATATCGCCAAGATCGACGCCGCCACCATTGAGAAAGCGCGCACAGAGAACGTCGCCCTGTTCGCCACGCCGCTGACCACCTTCACCATCGTCGCACGACTGGCCAGGGCGGGAGTGCCCGGGATCGATGAGGGATGAGCCTGCTGTACCTGCCGGTGGAATTCCACCTGCACACAGTGCTCTCCGCCTGCGCGGAGATCGAGATGATTCCGCCGCTCATCATCCGGCAGGCACAGCGGTTGGGCATCCAGTGGCTGGCAGTGACGGACCACAACTCGGCGGAGAACGCCCGCGCCGTCATGGAAGCCGGCGCCCGCGCCGGCATCGTCGTACTGCCGGGCATGGAAGTGCAAACGCGCGAAGAGGTCCACCTGCTCTGCCTGTTTGAGGCGCTGGAGCCGGCGCTGGCCTGGCAGGAACAGGTCTATCAGCACCTGCCGGATCTGCCCAACCGCGAAGAGACCTTCGGCAGTCAGCTCGTGGTGGACGCCGAGGGGACATTCCTGCGGTTTCAGGAGCGACTGCTCCAGACCTCCACCTCCCTTTCGGTGGAGCAGGTCGTTACCATGGTGGAAGCGTTCGGCGGGCTGGTGATACCGGCCCATGTGGACCGGCCGGCCTTCAGCCTGCTGGCCAACCTGGGGATCATCCCGCCTGGCCTGAACATCCCGGCCGTCGAGATCACCCCCCGGCTGACGCCGGCGCAGGCGCTGGAGCGCTTCCCCCAACTGGCCGGCCGGGCGCTGATCACCAACGGCGACGCCCATCGGCTCAGCGAGATGCGGGGCCGCACGCTCTTCCAGGTGGCGGCACCGACCCTGGCGGAGCTGAGGCGGGCGCTGGCCGGCGTGGATGGACGCAAAGTATGGGTGACATGAGCGGCGCACGCGCCGCCGGCATGAGATAGGGGAGCATTCTCTTCATATCACGAACGGAGGGGATACCAACATGGCGGAACTGCAGAAACAGCAAGCCGCAGAAGAGACGCTGGACCTGGCACCGCTGGACGAGATCCTGGAGAAATATGCCGGCAAGAAAGGGGTCGTCATCCCCATCCTCCAGGAGACCCAGGCCGTCTTCGGCTACCTGCCGCGCCAGGCCCTGGAGTACATCTCGCGCAAGATGCACATCCCGCTGAGCGACCTGTACGGCGTGGCCACCTTCTACGCCCAATTCTACCTGACCCGCCGCGGCAAGCATATCATCCGCTGTTGCGACGGTACCGCCTGCCATGTGCGCGGCGCCTCGAAAATCATTGATACCCTGCAGTCACAACTGGGCATTAAACCCGGGGAAACCACGCCGGATTACGAATACACCCTGGAGGTCGTGTACTGCCTGGGCTCCTGCGGCCTGTCGCCTGTGGCGGTGGTGGACGGCACCGTATACGGCCATCTGACGCCGCAGAAGATGCTGGAAATCCTGCAGAGCGTGGCCTAGTGCGTGAACTGTCTCTGCATATTCTGGACATCGTTCAGAACAGCCTGGAAGCCGGCGCGACGCACATTACCATCGAAATAGACGAGGACCTGGTGGAAGACCGCCTGACCATCCGAGTGACGGATAACGGCCGGGGCATGGACGCGGAGACCCTGCGGCGTGTCACCGACCCTTTTTTCACGACGCGCAAGACCCGCAAGGTGGGACTGGGGCTTCCGCTGTTGAAGGCGGCGGCGGAGCAGTGCGGCGGCCGGCTCACGATCCAATCCGCTCCAGGCCAGGGCACCACCGTCACCGCCGAGTTCCAGCACAGCCATATTGACCGTGCCCCCTTGGGGGATATGCCGGCCTCGCTGATGACCATCCTGCTGGCCGAGCGGCCGGTCGAAGTGCGCTACATCCATCGGGTGGATGGGCGGGAATTCGTCCTGGATACCCAGGAACTGCGGGAAGCATTAGGGGATGTTCCCCTGACCCATCCGAAGATCCGTCAGTGGTTGTACGAGTATCTGCGCCAGGGGGAGGCCAGCCTGTGGGATGCTTCGCCGGCCGGCGCAGACCAGACCCTACCAGAGGAAGGCTGAGGAGGGAATACAATGCCCAAGATCAAATCCATTGAGGAACTGCAGAAACTGCGGGAGGAAGCGCAGAAAGAGCTCAAGCTCCGCATGGATACCGGCACGGTCATTACCGTGGGCATGGGCACCTGCGGCATTGCCGCCGGCGCCCGCGAGACCATGCACGCTATCCTGGAGGAGCTGAACAAACGCCAGATTGATGCCCACGTCAAGACCGTCGGCTGTATCGGCATGTGCGTGTATGAGCCGCTGGTAGACATCGAGCAGGCCGGCAAAGGCCGCATCACCTACGGCAAAATCACACCGGACCGCGTGCCCCGCCTGATCGAGGAACATCTCATCAACGGCCGCGTCGTGGAAGAATGGGTGGTGGCCCGCATGGACGCCGGCACCACGAAATGATCCGAGGAGAGAAAGCCATGAGCGAGTACTGGAAAACCATCGAAGAGGTGATCCGGCAGGCTATCGTGGGCGAGGAGGACTCCCACGCCATGTACGTTAACGCCGCCGGCCGGGTGCAGGACCCCAACTCCAAGGCCATGCTGGAAGAGCTGGCCAAGGACGAGTTGGGCCACAAGGCCAAGCTGGAGGGCCTGCTGAAGCGAGGCCTGACCTGGGAGATCGTCGAAGGGGAGTTCAAGAAGGTCCAGGACCTCAAACTGGGCGATCATTTCGTCCCCGAGAAGCTGGACGAGCAGGCGGACCTGCAGGCGGTGCTGACGGTGGCCATCCGGCGGGAGAAGGAGTCGCACGACCTGTACGCCACCATGGCCGGCGTCACCTGCGATGAGACCGTGCGCAACCTCTTCGAGTTCCTGGCCAACGAGGAGCTGACCCACAAGCGCAAGCTCGAGAGCTTGTACGAGGATATCGTGTATCAGCAGTTCTGAGTTCGTGAGCCTGACACACTGCCCGTGAAACACGGTTGACTATTCTGCGGAAGGAGGACCCGAATGGCCGAACCACTGTATCGTGCCAACGTGCTGGTATGTGGTGGCACAGGATGTACCGCATCCGGTTCCCATGCCGTCATGGATGCCATGCGAGCCGAACTGGGCCGGCGCGGCCTGGATGTCGAGGTGCGCCTGGTCCAGACCGGCTGTCGCGGCTTCTGCGCCATGGGCCCGGTGATGATCATCTACCCCGAGGGCATCTTCTACTGCCAGGTGCGCGCCGACGACGTGCCCCAGATCGTCGAGGAAACCCTGGTCAAGGGCCGCATCGTCGAGCGCCTGACGTATAAAGAGCCTGAGGAACACAAGGCGGTACCGTACTACCATCAGATTCCCTTCTATGAGAAACAGCTCCGCATCGCCCTGCGCAACTGCGGCCTGATCGACCCGGAGAACATTGAGGAATATATTGCCCGCGGCGGCTATCAGGCGCTGGCCAAGGTGCTGAACTCCATGACGCCGGAGGATGTGGTCGAGGAGGTGAAGGCCTCCGGCCTGCGCGGCCGCGGCGGCGCCGGCTTCCTCACCGGCCTGAAATGGCAGTTCACCCAGAAGGCCCCCGGCGACATCAAGTACGTGGTCTGCAACGCCGACGAGGGTGACCCGGGCGCCTTCATGGATCGCAGTATCATCGAGGGCGACCCACACAGCCTCATCGAGGGCATGCTCATCTGCGCCTATGCCGTCGGGGCGCGCGAGGGCTACATCTACTGCCGCGCCGAGTATCCCCTGGCCATCAAGCGCCTGAAGATCGCCATCGCGCAGGCGGAGGAATACGGCTTCCTGGGGGACAACATCCTGGGCACGAACTTCAGCTTCCACCTGCATATCAAGGAGGGCGCCGGCGCCTTCGTCTGCGGCGAGGAAACGGCCCTGCTGGCCTCTATTGAAGGCCGGCGCGGCGAGCCGCGGCCCCGCCCGCCCTTCCCGGCCGTCTCCGGCCTGTGGGGCAAGCCCACCAACATCAACAACGTCAAGAGCTACGCCAACATCCCGCAGATCATCGTCAACGGCGCCCAGTGGTTTGCCAGCATCGGCACCGAGAAAAGCCCCGGCACCGCCATCTTCGCCCTCACCGGCAAGGTCAATAACACCGGCCTGGTCGAGGTGCCCATGGGCATCACCCTGGGCGAGATCATCTTCGACATCGGCGGGGGCGTGCCCAACGGCAAGAAGTTCAAGGCGGTGCAGACCGGCGGCCCATTGGGCGGCTGTATCACCGCCGAACACCTGAATGTGCCGGTGGACTTCGACTCCCTGAAAGAAGTCGGCGCCGTCATGGGCTCCGGCGGCATGATCGTGGTGGACGAAGACACCTGCATGGTGGAGTTCGCCAAGTTCTTCCTGACCTTTGCCCAGGCCGAATCGTGCGGCAAGTGCGTGCCCTGCCGCGTGGGCGGCAAGCGCATGCTGGAGGTGCTGACCCGCATCACCGAGGGCAAGGGCACCATGAAGGATATCGAGACCATCAAGGAGATCGCAGAGGGCATGGAGGCCGGCTCCCTCTGCGCCCTCGGCCAACTGACGCCCGGCCCGGTGATGAGCACCCTGCGCTACTTCATGGACGAGTACATCGCCCATATCGAGGACAAGAAGTGCCCCGCCGGCCAGTGCAAGGAGCTGACCATCGCCCGCTGTCTCAACGCCTGCCCCGCCGGCGTGGACGTGCCGGCCTACATCGCCCTCACCGAGCAGGGCCGCTACGCCGAGGCGCTGGCCATCCACCGCGAGCGCAACCCCTTCGCCCTGGTCTGCGGCCGCGTCTGCCCGGCCTTCTGCGAGTCCAAGTGCCGGCGCGGCGATATTGACGAGCCGATCGCCATCCGCCAGATCAAGCGCTTCATGGCCGACCAGGAGATGAAGAACCCCTGGACGCCGCCGCGCATCGGCACCCCCAAGTCGGATAAGGTCGCCGTGGTGGGCGCCGGCCCGGCCGGCCTGACCGCCGCCCTGCGCCTGGCCCAGATGGGCTACCCGGTGACCATTTTCGAGGCCCTGCCGGTGGCCGGCGGCATGATGGCCGTGGGCATCCCCGACTACCGCCTGCCGCGCGACGTGCTCAACATCGAGATCGAGAACATCCTGCGCGCCGGCGTGGAGATCCGCTACAATCAGCGGCTCGGCCGCGACTTCACCATTGACGACCTGATGCGCCAGGGCTATAAGGCGGTGGTGCTGGCCATCGGCGCCCATAAGAGCCGGCGGCTGGGCATCGAGGGCGAGGACAAAGAGGGCGTCATGCCGGGCGTGGAATTCCTGCGGGAGATGAACCTCGGCCGCGCCCCTGACCTGACCGGCAAGCGCGTCGTCGTGGTGGGCGGCGGCAACGTGGCCATCGACGCGGCCCGCTCCGCCCTGCGCCTGGGTGCCAGCGAGGTGAACGTGGTCTACCGCCGCACCCGCGCCGAGATGCCGGCCTATGAGGATGAAATCCGCGCCGCTGAGGAGGAAGGGGTCATCTTCCACTACCTGGTCAACCCGATGCGCATCGTCGGCGACGGCAAGGTCACCGGCGTGGAGCTGGTGCACCAGACGCTGGGTGAGTTCGACCGCACCGGCCGGCGCCGGCCCATCCCCGTCGAAGGCTCCGAGTTCATCATGGAGGCCGACGTGGTCATCCCGGCCATTGGCCAGCAGACCGACCTCTCCTGGCTCAAAGAGGACGGCATCCAGACCAACCGCGACAGCACCTTCGTGGTGGACAAGGCCTTCGCCACCACCCGCGCCGGCGTCTTCGCCATCGGCGACGCCGCGCTGGGGCCGGCTTCCGTCATCCAGGCGGTGGCCCAGGGCAACCTGGTGGCCCAAGCTGTGGATGCGTACCTGCATACCGGCAAGGCCACCAAGCCGGAGTACAATCCGCCGTACCACTTCCCCGAGCTGACCTACAACATGGAAGAATACGTCAACGCCCGCCGGCCCAAGATGCCGGAGCTGGAGCCGGCCGAACGGCGCCGCACTTTCGACGAGGTCGAGCTGGGCCTGTCGGAGCAGGCGGCCAGGGAAGAGTGCCGGCGCTGTCTGCGGTGCGACCTGGAGTGGCTGGAGGTCACGGGCAGGAATAAGGCCGCCGTCATGGCCGCCCAGCAGAAGACCCACCAGCCGGCGTGATGAACCGAGGGAACACATGAACGTGTCAAGGAGGCAAAGCGACCGATGGCCACGGTGAATATCACCATCAACGGTCAGAAGATCACTGCCCAGACCGGGCAGACCATTTTGCAGGCCGCGCGTGCGGCCGGCGTAGATATCCCTACCCTGTGCGAGCACCCGGCCCTCTCCGCCTGGGGCGGATGCCGCATGTGCCTGGTGGAAGTTGCCAAACAGCGCACCCTCCAGCCGGCCTGCACCTTCCCCGTCTCCGAAGGGCTGGAGGTCTGGACCGAGTCGGAGAAGGTGGTCAAGACGCGCAAATTCGTGCTGGAACTGCTCTTCTCCGAGCGCAACCACTACTGCATGTACTGCCAGATGAGCGGGGACTGCGAACTGCAGGACCTGGCCTACCGCTATCAGCTCGACCACTGGACCTATAACCGCACCTATGAACCCAAACCAGTGGATGCGACCCGCAGTTACTTCATCTATGAGCCGAACCGCTGTATCCTCTGCCGGCGGTGCGTGCGCGCCTGTTCGGAAATCGCCGCCAACCACACCCTGGGCCTCAAGTTCCGCGGCGCCAACTCCATGATCATCGCCGACCACGACGTGCCCTTCGGCGAATCCACCTGCGTCGAGTGCGGCACCTGCCTGCAGGTGTGCCCCACCGGCGCGCTCATTGACCGCAAATCCGCCTACCGCTACCGCCACAAAGGGGACGTGCAGAAGGTCGCCACGACCTGCATGCAGTGCAGTGTCGGCTGTGCCGTGGAAGCGGTGACCCATGACAACATGGTGATCCGCGTCGAGGGCGCCTGGCATCAGGGGCCCAGCGGCGGCCTGCTGTGCGTGGACGGCCGCTTCCGGCCGCTCTATGACACACGGGCGCGCATTACCTCCCCCATGGTGCGGCGGAACGGCGCGCTCCAGCCGGCCAGTTGGGACGAAGCGCTCCAGCTCGTCGCCGGCAAGCTGAAGGCCGGCGGCGCCCTGGGCGTGGCCGCATCCTGCACCACCAACGAGGCACTGCGGGCCTTCGCCGGCCTCTTCGCCAAAGCCGGCGGCAGGGCCGGCCGTGCCGAACCCGCCCTGCCGGCCATCCCCGGTGCCCGGCCGGCCCAGGTCGCCGATGTGGCCTCCGCCGACCTGATCGTGGTGGCCGGCGCGGATCCGCTGGAGCAGAACCGCGTGGTCGGCTACTTCGCCAAGCGCGCCTTTGACAAGGGCGCCCGCCTGGTGCTCATCGGGGATTCCCCCAACGGCATGGCCGCCTACGCCCACTCCGTGTTCGCCGAGGATGAGGCGGACAAGGCCGCGGCGCTGGCCGCCGGCGCCGAAAAGCCCGTGGTCATTTACGGCGTCGGCACCTCGGACAAGGTGCGCAAGGCCCTGGGGGCCCTGGCGGACAAGGCGCTCTTCCTGGGCCTGGAGCCTGGACCCAACGGACGGGGCGCCCTGCAGGCCGGCCTGACACCGGTCTCCGCCGGCAGTGCTGCGGTGGTCTTCCTGCTGGCCGGCGACGCGCCGGAGGTGCGCACGGTGGAGCTGGCCGGCTTCCTCAACGGCGGCTTCACGGTGGTGCAGGCCAGCCGGCAGTCAGCCCTGACCGAGCGGGCCGATGTGGTCCTGCCGGCGCCCATCTGGGCGGAGCAGAACGGCCATGTCACCAATCTGGAGGGCAAGGAGCTGGTGGTTCAGGCGGCAGTGCAGATGCCGGCCGGCGTGCGCAGTGAAGTTGAGGTGCTCCAGGCCCTGGCCGGCCTGCTGTAGGCCGGGGCCGGCGGAACACCCAACGCATCAAGCCGGCACATGAAACGCAAATTCGCGAGCGAGGAGTTACGAACATGGGCAAAATCCGACTGGCCACTGAATGGTTAGATGCCTGCGCTGGCTGTCATATGAGCATCCTGGACATTGATGAGCGCATCCTGACCCTGCTGGAGCATGCCGAAATCACCTCATCGCCCATCACCGACCTGAAGCACCCGCCCAAGGACGGGGTGGATGTGGGCATCCTGACCGGCGCGGTGAGCAACACGCACCAGGTCGAGGCGGCGAAGGAAATGCGTGAGCACTGCAAAATCCTCATCGCCCTGGGGGACTGCGCCGTTTTCGGCGGCATTTGCACCATGCGCAATTTCTTCCCCAAGGAAGAGGTCCTGCGCCGGGGATATATCGAGACCGAGAGCACCCATAACCCGGAGGGCATTATCCCGGATGAGGGCATCGGCATCCTGACCGACCGGGCCATGGCCGTGGATGAGGTGGTGCCGGTGGATGTATACCTGCCGGGCTGTCCTCCCTCGGCCGATGCCATCTGGCACGTGATAACGGAACTGCTCGCCGGCCGCAAGCCGGTCCTGAGCGGCGAAGTGCTCAAGTACGAATGACGCCGCTCAGCCAACGACGTGTGTAAGGAGGCCCATCTATGGGACAGACCATCACCATTTCACCTGTGACCCGCATCGAGGGACATGCTCGCATCACCATTCACCTGAACGACCAGGGACAGGTCGAGCAGTCCTTTTTCCATGTGGATCAATTCCGCGGTTTTGAGAAATTCAGCGAGGGGCGCATGTTCTTCGAAATGCCGGAGATCACGCCCCGCATCTGCGGCATCTGCCCGGTGAGCCATCACCTGGCGGCCGCCAAAGCCTGCGACGGGGTCGCCGGCGTGAAACCCACGCCCACCGCCCATAAACTGCGCGAGCTCCTGCACATGGGGCAAATGATCCAGTCGCACGGCATGCACTTCTTCGAGCTGGCCGGCCCGGACCTCATCCTGGGCTTCGACGCCGACCCGGCCATCCGCAACGTGGTGGGCGTGATCCAGGCCAACCCCGACTTGGCCGTCAAGGCCGTCAAGATGCGCGCCTACGGCCAGGAGATTATCCGCCGGCTCTCCGGCCGGCGCATCCACCCCCGCTGGGCCATCACCGGCGGCGTGAACAGCGCCCTGAAGCCGGAGGACCGCGACTGGATCCTGAGCCAGATTGACGAGCATCTGGCCACCACCAAAGCCGGCATCGCCCTTTTCCTGGACTGGGCGGACAAGAATCAAACCCTGATGAACGAGTTCGCCGTCTTCCCTTCCAACTATATGGGGCTGGTCCAGCCGGACGGCGCGCTGGAGCTGTACGACGGCCAGGTACGCATCGTGGACACCCAGGGGCAACTTCTGGAGCAGTTCGACCCGCGCCACTACCTGGATTACATCGCTGAGCACGTGGAGCGCTGGTCCTATCTCAAGTTCCCCTTCTACAAGAAGCTGGGCTGGCCGGAAGGGACCTACCGCGTGGGACCGCTGGGCCGGCTGAACGTCGCCAGCCACATCAGCACGCCGCTGGCCCAGGAAGAGATGAAGATCTGGAAGCGGCTGAACGGCGGCCGGCCGGTCGAGGGCACGCTCTGGTTCCACTATGCCCGCCTCATCGAGGCAATCTACGCCCTGGAGCGCACCCGCGAACTGCTGGAAGACCCCGACATCCTGAGCACCGACATCGTGGCGGAATCCGCCGGCATCGTCGGGGAGGGCGTCGGCTGTGTGGAGGCGCCGCGCGGCACCCTCTTCCACCACTACTGGACCAACGAGATGGGACAGCTCACCCGCGTGAACCTCATCGTCGCCACCGGCCACAACAACTGGGCCATGAGCAAGTCGGTGGATATGGTCGCCAAGCGCTACGTGGACGGCAAGAACCTGACCGAGGGCATGCTGAACCGCGTGGAAGCGGCCATTCGCGCTCATGACCCCTGCCTCTCCTGCTCCACCCATGCCGTGGGGCAGATGCCTATGGTGGTCGAGCTGTACGACGCGGACGGCCGACTGCTGGACGTCCTGCGGCGCGATTGACCGTAACGTATCGCCTTCCATTTCCATCTCACGTCATGCCAGGGGCGAGCCGGCGGCTCGCCCCTGTTGCTGGTCAGCCTTCCCGACGCGGATGACAGCCCCTCGGGAAGTCAACTGTCGCTGAGGGCATGGGATTGCAGACGAATTGCGCGATCGGGCGTTCCGTTGTATAAATCGGACAATCTGATAGGGAGCACTGCGCCGGCATGAACCCACGACGAGTGCTGGTCATTGGATTTGGAAACGTGTACCGCCGCGATGACGGCGTCGGCTTGGCGGTGGTCAACGCCCTGCGCCGGCAGTTGGGCCAGCCCGAACTGCCGGCCGGCGAGGACGGCATAGACGCCCTGCGCGACAGCACAGAGCGTATTGACAGCATCGCTCTGCACCAGCTCCTCCCGGAGCTGGCGGAACTGCTTTCCCCCTATGAGCGGGTCATCTTCGTCGACGCGCATGTGGAAGCACTGCCCCAGCCCATCCTGGAGGAGCCGCTGGAGGCCTGCTTCAAGCCGGCCACGGTCTCGCACATCCTGCATCCCTGCGCCCTGTTGGCCCTGGCGGAGCAGATGCACGGCCGCGCGCCGCAGGGCATCCTGCTCTCCCTGCGCGGGCACGACTTTGATTTCGGCGAGGGCCTTTCGCCGGCCACCCAGGCGCTGGTGCCGGCGGCGGTGGCCCGCATCCTGGAGCTGGCAGGAGAAGACAGAACCGACCATGCATGAACTGCCGGTGACGGAAGGCATCCTGCGCATAGCCATCGAGCACGCACAAAAGGCCGGCGCCAGCCGCATCACCGATATCCATCTGGTCATCGGCGACCTAGCCGGCTTCGTGGATGATTCCATCCAGTTCTATTTCGATATGCTGACGCCCGGTACCCTGGCCGAAGGGGCCAAACTGCACTTTCACCGCGTGGCGACCCGACTGCGCTGTTGGGAATGCGGCTATGAGTTCAGCCCGCCAGAGCGGGATTGGACCTGTCCGCAGTGCGGCGCCACCGGCGGCGAGGTGCTGGCCGGCAAGGAATTTTACGTGGAAAGCATCGAGATCGAGTGAGCGGATAAGGCTCACGGGAGGTTATCCATGGAGCGAAAGCGGATCCCGGTGGTGGAACGGATATTGAGCGCCAACGATCGCCTTGCGGCGAATAACCGGGAACGCCTGCAAAGGCACGGCATCACAACGATCAACATCATGTCCTCGCCGGGCGCCGGCAAAACCACCCTGCTCCTGGCCACCATCCGCGCCCTGGGCGAGACCTGCAAGATCGGCGTCATCGAAGGGGATGTGGCATCCCAGGTGGACGCCGACAAAATCGCCCAGGCCGGCGTGCCCGTGGTGCAGATCAACACCGGCGGCGGCTGTCACTTGGACGCGACCATGGTCCAGCAGGCGCTGGAGGCCCTGCCGCTGGACGAGATACAGCTCCTGTTCATCGAGAACGTGGGCAACCTGATCTGCCCGGCCGGCTTCGACCTGGGGCAGGACTACAACGTCGCCCTGCTGAGCGTGCCGGAAGGCCACGACAAGCCGTACAAATACCCAAGCATGTTCGAGTTCGTGGACCTGGTGTTGGTCACCAAGACCGACCTGATGCCCTATATGGACTTTGAGCTGGCGGAGTTCCGCCGGCTGGTGCAGGGGCTGAACCCCCGCGCGCCGGTCATCCCCCTTTCGGCGCGCACAGGTGAGGGGATGGAGGCCTGGCTGGAATGGCTGAAAACGGCAGTGAAGGGAAAATAAGCCTGGCCGTCGCGCCGCGGGAAGCGCGTATAATCCGCGTCGCCGGCATTGTGCAGGGCGTGGGCTTCCGCCCCTTCGTGTATAACCTGGCGCGGGAGATGGGCCTGGCCGGCTGGGTGCTCAACCATTCCGGCGGGGTGGATATCGTGGTGGAAGGGCCGGCGGAGCAGTTGGACCGCTTCGTGCAGGAGCTTCAGCGCCGGCGGCCCCCGCTGGCGCACATCGTCTCCCTCCAGGTACAGCCCACCGCGGTGCAGGGCTATGCGGATTTCACCATTCGCCCCTCCGAACAGGTGGCCGGCCAGTACCTGCTCATCTCGCCGGATGTAGCCACCTGCCCAGACTGCCTGCGGGAGCTTTTCGACCCGGCCGACCGCCGCTACCGCTATCCCTTCATTAACTGCACCAACTGCGGCCCCCGCTTCACCATCATCGCTGACATCCCGTACGACCGGGCCAACACCACCATGCGCGTCTTCCCCATGTGCCCGGACTGCCAGCGGGAATATGATGACCCGACGAACCGGCGCTTTCACGCCCAGCCCAATGCCTGCCCGGTCTGCGGCCCGCATATCTGGCTGACGGACCCCGCCGGCCGGCCCCTCGCCGCCGGCCCCGACCATGCGGACACCGAGGCCGTCCTGGCCGCTGTCAAGGAGCTCCTGCTGGCCGGCCGCATCCTGGCCATCAAGGGGCTGGGGGGATTCCACCTGGCCTGCGACGCCACCAACCCGGAGGCGGTGGCGCTCCTGCGCCAGCGCAAGCGCCGGCCGGCCAAACCCTTCGCCGTCATGATGGCAAGCCTGGAAGAGGTACGCCGGCACTGTCGGCTGACGCCGGCGGAAGAGGCGCTGATGACCTCCCCCCAGTGTCCCATCGTCCTGCTGGAGCGGCTGGAAAGCTCGGATGTGGTACCGGGCGTGGCGCCCGGCCACCGCACCCTGGGCGTGATGCTTCCGTACACGCCCCTGCACCACATCCTACTGCGGGACGTGGGCCGGCCGCTGGTGATGACCAGCGGCAACCTCAGCGAGGAACCCATCGCCTGCGACAACGAGGAAGCCCTGCGCCGGCTGGGACACCTCGCCGACGCCTTCCTGTTTCACAACCGCGACATCTACTCCCGCTACGACGACTCGGTCTGGCAGGTGGTGAGCTGGGGAGGAAGCGCGCCAGCGACCCAGCCCCAACCCCTGCGTCGGGCGCGCGGCTACGCCCCCTTCCCCATCGCGCTGCCCTTCCCGGTCACGTCCCTGCTGGCCGTCGGGCCGGCGCTGAAAAACACCTTCTGCCTGACGCGCGACCGGTACGCCTTCCTCAGCCAGCACATCGGGGATATGGAGAACCTGGAGACGCTGGAACATTTCAGCCAGACCTTGGAGCTGTACCGCCACCTGTTCCGGCTGGAGCCGCGGGGCATCGTCCATGACCTGCATCCCGATTACATGACCACCCGCTTCGCCCAGGAGTACGCCGGCCGTACCGGCATCCCCATCCTGGGCGCCGTCCAGCATCACAAAGCGCACATCGCCGCCTGCCTGGCGGACAACGGCTGGCGGCCGGAGGACGGCGAGGTCATCGGCGTCGCCATGGACGGGACGGGATACGGCGAGGACGGCCGCATCTGGGGCGGTGAGTGGTTCGTCGGAGGCTATGCCGGCATGCGGCGCCTGGCCCATCTCATGTACCTGCCCCTGCCCGGGGGCGACGCCGCCATCCATCATCCCTGGCGCATCGCCGCCGGCTACCTGTATACGCTCCTCGGGCCGGAAGCGGTGCCGGCAGACCTGGCGCCGGCGGAGCACCTTTCTCTGCTCCTCCAGCAGGTGGACCGCCGGCTGAACACCCCGCTCACCTCGTCCATGGGCCGGCTGTTCGACGCCGTGAGCGCCCTGCTGGGCATCTGCCGGCACGCCTCGTACGAGGCACAGCCGGCCATCGAGATGGAACACGCGGCGGAGCCGGCTCCCGCGCCAGCGCCCCCGTATCCCTTCGAACTGGAGGAGCAGGACGGCGTCACCAGGGTGCGGTTGGAAGCCCTGTTCGATGCGCTCCTGCAGGATATGCGCCGCGGCGCACCGGTGCCGGCCGCCGCCTGGCGCTTTCACCTCACGGTCGCCCACATGATCGTCGACGTGTGCCGGTCCATCGCGGAGCATACCGGCCTGCGAACGGTCGCGCTCAGCGGCGGATGCTTCCAGAACCGGCTTTTACTGCGCTTGAGCGTGCCGCTGTTGGAACAGGCCGGCTTCCGCGTCCTGCTCCACCGCCAGGTCCCCTGCAACGACGGCGGCGTGGCGCTCGGCCAGGCGGTGCTGGGGCATTTTCTCTGCTCCGAGGAGGAGTCCTGATGCGCTATGTGGATGAATTCCGCGATCCCCAGCTCGCCGGGCGGTTGATCGAGCACATCCAGGCGGTGGCCCGCCGGCCGGTGCGCCTGATGGAATTCTGCGGGAGCCACACCCATGCCATTTTCCGCTTCGGCCTGCGCCAGGCGATAGGGCCAAATGTGAGCATGCGCGCCGGCCCCGGCTGTCCCGTCTGCGTGACCTCCTCCGCCGACCTGGACCGCGCCCTTGCGCTGGCCGGCATGCCCAATGTCATCATCACCACCTTCGGGGATATGATGCGCGTGCCCGGCCGGCGCGGCACCCTGCAGGAGGCCCGCGCCAGGGGGAGCGACGTGCGCGTCGTCTATTCCCCCATGGACGCCCTGCGCCTCGCGCTGGAAAACCCCCGCTCGCACGTCATCTTCCTCGGCGTGGGGTTTGAGACCACTGCGCCGGCGGTGGCGGCGACCATTTACCAGGCCCATGCCCGCGGGGTCCCCAATTTCAGCGTCTTCAGCGTGCACAAGCTGACGCCGCCGGCGACCCGCGCCGTGCTGGATGCCGGCGAGGTGGCCCTGGACGGCATCCTCGGTCCCGGGCATGTCAGCGCCATCATCGGTTCGAATGCCTGGCGTTTTCTGCCCGAGGAATACGGCATACCCTGTGCGGTGGCCGGCTTCGAGCCGCTGGATATCCTGCAGGGCATCGCCGCGCTGGTGGAAAGCGTCATGGAGGGCCGGCCGGGGGTTTTCAACGCCTACGGCCGCGGCGTCCAGCCGGAAGGCAATCCCACTGCGCTCGCCATGCTGGAGCGCGTGTTCCAGGTGGCCGATGCCGAATGGCGCGGCTTCGGCATTATCCCCGCCAGCGGGCTGAAGATCCGGCCGGCCTTCGCCGATTACGACGCCGAACGGCGCTTCCCCGTCCGGGTGGAGAGGGCCGGCGAACCCCCCGGCTGTCGGTGCGGCGAGGTACTGCGCGGCGTCCTGGAACCTTATGACTGCCCCCTGTTCCGGCGCGTGTGCACGCCCCAGCACCCGGTAGGGCCGTGCATGGTCAGCGCCGAGGGAGCCTGCTCCGCCTATTACCTGTACGGAGGTGAGCCGGCATGAGCCAGGTCATCCTGATGGCCCACGGAAGCGGCGGCCAGATGAGCCATGCATTGATACGCGAGGTGTTCCTGCGCTATTTCGACGGCGAGGCGCTGGCGGAACTGGGAGATGCCGGCCTGGTCGAGGACGCGAGCTTTCGCGCCGGCCGGCTGGCACTGACCACCGATTCCTACGTGGTCAAGCCGCTCTTTTTCCCGGGCGGCGATGTGGGCAAGCTGGCGGTCTGCGGCACGGTCAATGACCTGGCGGTGGCCGGCGCACGGCCGCTGTACCTGACCGCCGGCTTCATCCTGGAAGAGGGCCTGCCGATGGAGACGCTGGAGCGGGTGGTGCGCTCTATGGCAGAAACCGCCGAGCAGGCCGGCGTGCAGATCGCGGCCGGCGACACCAAGGTGGTCGAGCGAAGGGCGGCCGACGGGCTTTTCATCAACACCGCCGGCGTCGGCGCCCTGCTGACGCCCGAACCGCTGTCGCCGCGCCGCCTGCGCGCCGGCGACATCCTGCTCATCAACGGACCGGTCGGCGACCACGGGCTGGCCATCATGCTCCAGCGCGAGGGATTGACCTTTCAGTCCGAGCTGACCAGTGACTGCGCGCCGCTGAACGGGCTGATCGCGGCCCTGCTGGCGGAACTGCCGGAGGAAGTGCGCTGTATGCGCGATCCGACGCGCGGCGGGCTGGCGACCACGCTCAACGAATGGGCCGGCGTCGGTGTGGGCATTGAGATAGACGAGGAAGCGGTGCCGGTGCGGCCGGCGGCGCTCGCCGCCTGCGAGATACTGGGGCTGGACCCCTTATACATCGCCAATGAGGGGAAGGTACTGATAGCGGTGGCGCCGGCGTCCGCCGAACGCGCCCTGGCTATCCTCCGCTCCCACCCGCTGGGAAGAGAGGCGGCGGTCATCGGCCGGGTGACGGAGGAACATCCCGGCCGCGTGGTACTGCGCACCGCCTACGGCGCGCGGCGGGTGCTGGACATGCTGGCCGGCGACCCCCTGCCGCGCATCTGCTGAACAAATCACCAGGTGATATCAGGTGACAGTCACCTCTCAGGTGACTGTCACCTGGTAATTGCTCGGGCAGTGTTACGCTGGGACGGCGGGGATCAGCCCCTCTTCCATCATCACCTTCGTCAGCTCGTGGGCGTGAGAGATCAGCTTGCTGGCATGCTCCCAGAGGGCTTCCCGCGAGACCTTTTTCTGCGCCACGCCCTGCTCCTGCGCCTTCATGCCCACGGCCACCGCTTCAGCGATGAACACTTCCACGTCGTCCATGGTGGGGACGATATGTTCGGCATCCAGCCCCTGCCGGCGCGCCATGCGGGCCAGCTCATCGGCCGCCGCCAGGCACATCTCGTCGGTGATGGTCTTGGCGCGCACATCCAGCGCCCCGCGGAAGATGCCGGGGAACACCAACGAGTTGTTGACCTGATTGGGGAAATCGGAGCGGCCGGTGGCGACCACCGCCGCGCCGGCGTCCTTCGCCTCCCACGGCCAGATCTCCGGCGTCGGGTTGGCGCAGGCAAAGACGATGGCCTTTGGCGCCATGGAGGCGATCCATTCGGGCTTAATGGTGCCGGGGCCTGGTTTGGACAGCGCGATGACGGCATCGGCGCCGCGGAAGGCCTCCGCCGGCCCGCCCTTCCGGCCCTCCGTATTCGTGATCTGGCACAGCCGCCACTTGTCGCGATAGATGTCGCGCTGTGCCGCGATATCCTCGCGCTCCGCATGCAGGATGCCCTTGGAGTCCACCACGATGAGATGAGCCGGGTTGACGCCGTAGGCCAGCAGGAGCCGGGTGGTGGCGACGTTGGCCGCGCCGCTCCCGAAGACGACGATGTGCATCTCCGAAAGCTTCTTGCCGACCACTTCCGCGGCGTTGATCAGGCCGGCCAGGATGATGGTGGCCGTCCCCTGCTGATCGTCGTGCCAGACCGGGATGGACATCTCCGCCCGCAGTCGGTCCAGGACGTAGAAGCACTTGGGCTGTTCGATATCCTCCAGGTTGATGCCGGCGAAGGACGGTTCCAGCAGTTTGACCGCCTCGATGAGTTGATCCGGGTCCTTGGTGTTCAGACAGAGGGGCACCGCGTCCACGCCGCCCAGGTACTTGAAGAGCAGGGCCTTGCCTTCCATGACCGGCATGGCGGCCGCCGGCCCGATATCCCCCAACCCCAGCACCCGCGTGCCGTCCGAGACCACCGCGATGGTGTTGCCGACGTTGGTCATCTCATACAGCAGTTCGGGGTTGGCCTGGATGGCCTTGCAGGGCGCCGCCACGCCCGGGGTGTACCAAATGGAAAAGTCGTGGTAGTCCCGCACGGGGCACTTGGGCGCCGTCTGAATCTTTCCGCCGTAGAACGGATGCAAGCGCATGGCTTCTTCCGCCGGCTTCTGCGCCTGCGCCACTAAGTCCTTCTGATTTGCCGTGACCATCGTTGTTCTCCCATATCCTCGCCTGCCGCGAGGAGGAATTTACTGCTCGTGCCGGCCGCATGACAAAGCCGGCACAATAACATTATACTCCCGTTAGGCCTGGGGAGGCAAATTCCCGACCAAGATTGTTCCAATATTCACAAATATTCACGCGCCTGCGCCGGCGGTCAGGCCGCCGGCAGTTCCAGCCTGACCCCCAGCTCCTTTGCCAGCGCCTCCAGCTCCCGCAGGACGGAGCGCGCCACCGGCACGCCGGCCTGCCGGCGCTCCTGCGCCTTCAACCATTCAATCTCCCCGGGCAGATAGATGCGCTCCACCCCGGGGGCGCGCGGCGAACCCCGGACAATATCCACCAGCTCCCGCATGCGGGCAGTGAACTCCTCCCACGGGATAAAGGCGGAGATGTCCACCGCCTGCATGACGAACCCGACGGAGGTGGGATGCTCCAGGTCATGGACGGAAGCCATGCGCACACTGAAGTCGGCGCCGGTCATCACGCCGGCCAGCACATCCACCACCAGCGCCAGGCCGTAGCCCTTCGGCCCTCCCATCGGCATCAGCATGCCCTTCAGCGCTTCCTGGGGGTCCTGGGTGGGCCGGCCTGCGGCATCCAGCGCCCAGCCAGCGGGGATAGGCTTCCCCTTCACCGCCGCCAGCCGAATCTTGCCGCGCGCCACCTGGGAAGAGGCCATGTCCAGGACGATGTCCACGTCCAGGCCGGTGGGGATAGCGACGCAGATGGGATTGGTGCCCAGCACCGGCGCCGCGCCGCCCCAGGCCGCCATGCTGGGCGCGGCATTGCTCGCCACCATGCCGATCATGCGGTGGGGCAGGGCGCGCATGGCGTAATACGCCGCCACGCCGAAATGGTTGGCGTTGCGGACGGCCGCAACGCCGGCGCCGTTCTGGCGGGCTTTCTCAATGGCCCGCTCCATGGCATAGACGCCGGCCACCTGCCCAAATCCGCCGCCGGCATCCAGCAGTACGGTCGCCGACCGCTCCACCACTGTCTTGACCTCGGTGACGGCCTTCATAAGGCCCTTTTGCACGCGGTGCACATAGGCCGGCAAGCGCAGGATGCCGTGCGATTCCACCCCGCGCAGATCGCCCTCCACCACAACCTCGGCCGTTATCTGCGCCTGCTCGGGGGGCACACCGACGCTCTCCAGGATGCGCCGGCAGGCCTCCAGCAACTGTTCTACAGGAACCCGTACCACCTCTTCAGCCATGCGTAGCTTCGCTCCCTTCGCTCACGTATTTCACCCAACCTGCCGTCACAGCTCGGAGAAGATGGCATCCATCTCGGAAGCCGGCACATCAAACACGCTGTTGTGCGGCGGAAGCGGCTCTTCCAGCATGTATTCGGGCAGGCGGTCATCGGCCTTGGTGAAGCCGGCCAGGCGGTTGAACTCCAGCTCCATGCGCAGAACCGACTTATTGAACTCCTCCAGGTCCTGCACCGTCCAGCCCCAGCCGTAGCGCCCGTTGATCATGTCCACCATCATCTGCGGGTCGGAGTAGACCGGCGGCCGGGCAAAGAGGCACAGGCCGGTGCTGTCCAGCATGGCGGCGCCAAGCTGTAGCTTCAGCGACACGGCACACTGCCCTTCCACAGCCAGCGGGTCCACCTCGTTGCGGGCGCCGAAGGCATTGCCGGCGGTATGGTCGGCACCCTGCGGCGAGGTGGCATAGGTGACGCCGTTACCCTTGAGGGAACGGGGGTCATAGGCCGGCATGGCCTGTCCCTTGACCGCCGGCACGCGCACGATCCCGAAGACCCTGCCGGTAGTCACCGCGCCGTTCCCGATGACGCGGCCCAGTGGACTGCCGGCAGCCACTTCCCGCAGTAGCGCCAGGAAGCTCTCCACGTCGCCGAAGCGCGCCAGGCCGGCTTCCGCCGCCACCCCCAGCGCCGCACCTGTCTCGATGGAATCCAGGCCCAGGTCATTGCAGACGCGGTTGAGCCGCGCCACCTCGTCCAGAGAACCAAGGCCCAGGTTGGAACCCACCAGCCCCAGCGTCTCGTACTGCAGGGTTGCCACGATGGTCTGCCCGTCCTCGCCCACGAACTCGTTACAGCAGGCGATGACACAGCCGGGCATGCAGGGGGTGCCGATTTTCCCACCGCGTTGGAGCACGGTCTCGCGCAGTTTTTCGCCGCTGATTTCCGCCGCCTTTTCGAAGCTTCCCTCGCGGAAATTGCGGGTCGGAAGGGTGCCGATCTCATTGACGATTTTCAGGATGCCGGAGGTGCCGTACATGTGCATGGAGCCGGTGCGGCCGGTGCGGGGGTTGTCCAGCAGGGCTTTGGCAAAGGCGGTTGAGGCCTTGCGGAACAGTTCCGGGTCTGCCAGGGGTAGCGCCGGCGCGTTCGTGCTGTCCAACACCACCGCTTTCAGGCCTTTACTGCCCATCAGCGCGCCCAATCCCCCGCGCGCCGCCAGCCGGCTGACCTGCTCCTCGTGACCGGTGACGACGATGCCGGCGCCGCGCAGCAGCATCTCGCCGGCCGGCCCAATGCAAATGACCGAGCACTGCTCCCCCCAGCGTTCCTTCGCCCGTGCCGAGGTGGCATAGGTGCCCAGCCCGCGCCAGTCGTCAGCGGGGACCAGCTCGGCGCGGCCGTGCGCCAGGTAGAGGATGTAGAGCTTGCCATCCGCCGGCTTGCCCTCCACGATCACCGCTTTGTAGCCCAGCCGGGCGATATCGCGCGCCCCGTTGCCGCCGGAGTTGGCCTCTTTCACGCCGCCGGTCAGCGGGCTTTTTCCGCCCACGGAGAGGCGGTTGGCGCTGGACACATTGGTTCCCCCCAGCAGGCCCGGGGCGAAGATGAGCTTATTATGCGGGCCTAGCGGCTCACATGCCGGCGGGACTTCGTTCAGCAGGATGCGGGCGATGAGCGCGCGTCCGCCGAAACGCTCATATTCGGGCGGGAGCGGCTCCGCACGGACTTCCAGCCGGCTCATATCCACTCGCAGGATTTTGTCCATATATGATTCCTCCCTTTCTCGTTGCTGGTCTATGTTGGGCGGTTCATGCGCAGGACTGTCCGCCTCGGGGCCGGCCGGATGCCGGCACCTTCCCCGAGCAGGGGGTCGGGACACAGTGCTGTCGCGAAGCATCCATGCGTGTCCCAACCCCCGACGGCCAGGCAGTGTGGTTCAGGATCCGTTCCACAGCATCAAGGTGGATAGCAGATGGTGTAGAGGTGTTTGCCGCCGCGGAACGGTCCTTTCAGCACTGCCTCGACCTCTTCCCGATCGCGCATGGTGACCTTGTCGATGGGCGGGAGCTGACCGGGCGGGAAGCGTTCGAGGATATCATGGATGAGCCGCACCATATAGTCGAAGAGGGCGTTCAGGCCGGCTTCCGCCTTGGAGGCATCGGCCAGAGAAGGCCGGCCGACCACCCCCTCCGGCGTCATGATCACCTCGATGCCGCCGAAACCGACCTGCTCATGGCCCTTGATGGGGGCATGATAGACATCCCCGCCCTTGTCCACGTGGTCGGGGGGCATAAACCCCTCTGGCTTCGTGTCCTTGGCGTACTCCAGCTTCACCATCTCCGGGAACAGCGCCAGGGAATATGAGCATTCCGCCTCATCGGCGTGGCGGAACGGCGTTTCGAACGGCCCGCCATGCGCTTTGTCCTTGAGGTAATCGTGAATCACCGTGGGCCAGTGCAAGGAAACCAGCATGCAGGGCACCTGGTACTTTTTGGCGAACTGATGCAAGGCCAGCGGGATGACCTCTTCCTGTCCGTGGCCGTTGAGCAGGATTTGCTTGCGGAAGCCGGCGTTCCAGAAGCCGGCGATGACGGCCCGCAGATAGGCGATGAACGTGTCTTCCGGGATGACGACGGTTCCCGGCATGCCCAGGTGATTATATGGATGGGAACCGTACCAGATAGGCTCCGCTACGGTACAGCCAGTGGCCTGCGCCACCATCTCGGCCATGCGGCTGACGAGGAACGTATCCTCGCCGAAGGGCTGGGCGTCACCATGCATCTCGGTGCTTCCCACCGGGATGATGATGATGTCATTGACCTTCAGGCGTTCCTCGATCTCCCGCTTGGTCATGGTCTGGAAGTAAACGCCGGTTGGCTTGTCCATGTGGCCGCCTGAAGGCGGCAGTTTCCATTTGCCCATAGGGACCTCCTGAGATCACGCCGGCGGCCGGACGCGCTCCGCCGGCGAGTTTCCTCCGCACCGCTCCTCTATCCGGGGATAATCCACCCACCCGCCCACTGCTATCCCCGAGAGAGCGGTGCGCACCGCGAACGGGAACCCTCAATTAGGCTTGCGGGATGTGCAAGTCGGCGGCGCCGCGCTGGGTCTGCTTGGCCTGCGGATAGTATCTACCCATCATCTCGAGCACGATGGCGGCCTGGGCGGCCATGCGCTTGCCGTCTTCGGCAGTGGTGATCTGGCCGTGGGCGCTGACGACGGAGTTGCCGGTCTTGAGGTGCACGGGGGCGGCCACGCGGACGATCTCCGGCGCTTCGTAGACGCGGATGAAGCCACCGGAGGCCGGCGGGTTGTCCGTATGCACATCAATCGGCACCTTCACCGCGGCTCGTAGGGCGGCGATCATGGGGAGCTGAAGGTCGCGCACCGGGTTGATGCTGTCCGCGCCCAGGCTCTCCAGCACGCGGAAGGACACCGGGTTGCAGTGTCCCAGATGGGCCGAGGTCTTGAAGATGATATCCTTGGGCAGGAAGCCATCCTTGCGCATCTGGGCAACGAGCCACAGGAGCCCTTCGTCGTAGATCAGGAAGCCGCGACAGCCGGCCTCATAACCGCGCTTGATATCGTCCACCGCCCGCAAGACCTGCTCCATGCCGCGCAGGCGATAGCTAATGCGCACACCCTGGGGAGACAGAACCGTCGCACCAGTGTCATAAGTCGCGCGCGGGCCGACGGAGAGGAGCAGTTCCGCCCCGTAGTCATGACACAGCTTGCAGTATTCCTTCAGCTCCTGAAAGGTGTGGCGGAACATTCCGTAGGTCTCTGTGACGCGGTTGATGGTGATGCCCAGCTTGTCGCTGGTCTCGAGCAGGGCGGCCACCGCCGCGGCCGAGTTGACCGTGGGCACCTCGATGCGGAAGTGCGCCCCATCCGGGAACGTCTGGGTAGAGGTGGGCAGATCGTTCAGATCCCCCTCCGGCAGTCCCAGTGACTTCAGGTACTTGCGTGTTTCCTCGAACATGGTAGTAATACCTCCTGATTAGTTGATTGGTATATCCAATGTGGGCATTACGCCGGCACATGGATTACTTGAAATGCTGGGGCAGAGGCGGCGCGTAGGCCCATACCAGCTTCAGCGGTTCATCGCCGATGTTCTCCAGGCGATGGCGCTTGCCCAACGGCGCGAAGATGGCGGTGTCGGGGCCTACCTCCCATTCCCCCTCGCCCTCAACCACCAGCTTGGCCCTTCCGCTGATGATGAACATCACCTCTTCCGAATCCTCGTGCACATGATCCGGGATCATACTGCCCACTTCGGTGATGTTCATGCCCATGGAAACGTTGCGTGTCCCGATGGTCTTGGGCCCCAGCAGGAGCTTGGAGACTCGCGGCGGGGTGCGGTATTCTCCCGGGACATCCTCGGCTTTGACAAACGGCAGTTTGTCCACTGTACACCTCCTGAGATGGTTTTATACCGTGAATCGAACGGGCATTTGCCCGGCGATCGCCTGCGCCGTTTGGATGACCGCCGGCGCCATTTCGGTCAGGGTCTCTATGGTCAAGCGGGAGGCCGGCCCCACCAGGCCCACGGCCGCATCCGCATAACCGTCCAGGTTCAGGATAGGGGCGGCAACGGCCCGGATTGCCGCCTCCAGTTCTCCATTGTCGATTGCGTAGCCTCGCTCGCGGATGCGCTCCAGCTCTTCGCGGAGCCGGGCCGGCGAGGTGATGGTGGTTTCGGTGAACTGCCGCATCGGTTCGAGCAGAACCTCTTCGACCACATCGGGCGGTTGGAACGCCAGCATGGCCTTGCCGCTGGCGGAGCAGTAGGCCGGCAGGCGCCGGCCCACCAGCGGCGCCACCGACAGCGAGCGGCCGCTGTGGATGACCTCGACGTAGAGCACCCGCCCCCGGTCGAACAACCCCAGGTCACAGGTCTCCTGGAAACGCTCCACGAGCTGGCGCATGTAGGGCAGGGCGATGCGGCGCAGGTCCAGCCGCCCCAGGGCGCCCAGGCCCAGTTCGATGATGCGCCGGCCGAGCCGGAACCGCTCTCCGTCCGGCGAACGCTCCAGGAACCCGCCGGCCATGAGGGTCATCAGGATGCGGTGCACGGTAGCCTTGTGGATGCCGGTCATCTGGGCGATCTCGGTCACCCCGCGGTCCGTGTGATCGTTGTCAAAGGTCATCAGGATGCGCATCGCCCGCTCAATGGCTCGTACTGTATATGTGCTGGTCATTCCTCACCGCCCTGCTCCACCGATGCTGGGATACAGCGCTTTACGCGCCCTTATTTCGGCTTGCCGCAGACGAAATTGGCCGCATCGTTCATACTGCCACTGCCCTTATATTCGATGGTCTGAGGATACGGGCAGAGCGGCCGCGAGAACGCCGGCTTGCCGTCCTTGATCTTGGTGGCAATGACCATATCCGGCGCCACGCCTTTCTCCACCCACTGCTCCAGCGCGCTGACCATATCGAACGTGTCCGGACCTTCGCCGCCGCGGCAGTGCCCCACACCCGGGATCATGAACAGGCGCACGAACTTCTGGGCCTCCGCCTCGCTCCCCACATCCTCGACCACGCTGTTGTAGTAGTTGATGGTGTTGCGCGGCGCGATGTTCTGGTCGGCCCAGCCGTGCCACAGGATCAGCTTGCCCCCCAGCAGTCGGAAGGCGGTCAGATCCGGATCAGTGGCGTTCAGGATGGGGCCGTAGCGGGCATCGGCATCGTACAGGATGGCGAAGTCCTTCGGATCGGTGAAGTCAAAGGTCTTCCAGTCCCAATCCGGGTTGTTGAAGACCATGTACTTGAAGTAGGAGAGCGGGATGACGAAAGGTTCGCCGATATGGCCAGGCCAGTCCAGCTCACTGCCAGGCTCGTACCCCGGCCAGAACAGCTCGCCCGTGGTGGGATCCCGCAGGCCGTCGTAAATCTTCTTCACCGAATCCACCTGCTGGGCCGTCAGGCAGTCCTTCGCATCGGCGCCCTTGCACTGGAGTACCGCCGGGTCAAACTTGCACTGGCGCGGGTCCTCGATCAGGCCGTCCTGTTCGCCGTCCAGTGCGTCGCACGCTTTGACTGCGGCTTCATGGATGAGCGGCAGTTTCTCCAGGCGGGATCTCATAGGCTTTGCTCCGATGCGTCACGAAGGCCGGCCATACCTCACCCGGCCACATGCGGGTGGGGAAGTTCGCCGGCGCGCCGGCGATGATGCCGTCATAGTCGGCCGGATAGCGCTGCGCTTCCGCCAGCGCCTGCTGGCCGCCGCCCGAGCACCCCTGGAAGTACGAGTGCGCCGGCGCCTTGCCGTAATAGGCTTCCACGATGAGCTTGGACTTCTTGGTCATCTCGTGGATGGCGCGGTAGCCGAAGTCATCCCACAGGTCGGGCCGGCCGTTCATCCAGTCTCCCACCACCGGGGCAGGGCTTTCATGCCCGCCGTCCGTGCTGGCCACCGCATAGCCCCGCATCAGGGGAGCGACCATGGCGGGATAGTTGATGCCGCCCGCCAGAGCGCCGTTCCCCACACCGAAGAACTTGCCGTTCCATTTGTCCGTCGGCGGCATCCAGACCTCGAACTTGATGGCCGGCTCCACCGTCGCCGCCACACGGCAGAACGGCACCCCCACGGAAGCCTGGCCAAAGGCGGACTTGGGCGACTTCCAATCCGGGCCGTAGACCACGATGCCGAACTTCTCCTCGGCCGGCCGCTTCATGACGAATTCGACTTCGGTGATGGTAGTGGCCGGCAGTTTCAGGTCTTTCAGCTTCTCACAGGCCAGCTCCGCCGGCGTTTTGGGCGCGGGCGTCGGCGTCGGAGCGGCCGGCGTGGCTGTCTGGGCGAAGGCCGGCATCACCAGGACCGCGAGCAGAAGCAAGAGCATCAGGGCCGAAAGCACCACAACCGCGCGTTTCATAGGACTCCCTCCCTTCGCAAACGGCACAATCGGCGGTTCACGGCTTTCCTCACAGCAGAGTGGTTATGACCCATTGGGGCCTCCCGCCCAATACCACACTCCCGAAAGATCTCGAACGGAACGTCTCCGCTGTTCTTGCGGTACCTGCACATGCTGGCATTATCGCGCCCAGTCCTTCGGGGGAGGATGCGGCAGCGGCAAAGGGTTCGACGTATTGCCTGGACGGCGCCGCTGCCGCATTCCCCAACACCCAATCCTCCCGCCTCGCCGGACTTACCGCTTATCGAACGGTGTGGCCGGGTAGGCCAGGTCAGCAGACTTATGCTCGGGCGGCCACACCACCTCGGTCTGGCCGTTCTGCCACTGCACCATGGGATTCAGCACGATGCCGGTGCCGTCCTCGCGGAACTTGATGGGGCCGATCATGCTGTCCTTCAGGTCCGTGGCGGCCATGGCATCGCGGATGGCATCGCGGTCCAGGGTGCCGGCGCGCTGGATGGCATCCGCCACCACCTGGACGCAGGCGTAGGCGGGACCCACCAGCACATCGGGCGGCCGGCCGTAGGCTTCCTGATGCTTCTTGACCAGATCCGCCACGCCGGGCCACTTCATCTTGTAGTGCCAGCCGGGGAAGATGGTCACGAAGTCACCCAACTTGCCCAGCGCCTCGCCCCAGGCCGGGTTCTCCGGCGCGCGGATGAGCAGCATGAACTTCGGCGTCCAGCCGATCTCGCTCATCTGCTTGACCATGGCGATGCCGTCCGGCTGGTTGGGCACGGCCAGCAGGGCCTCGGCGCCGGCGGCCTTGGCGCGCAGGATCATGCCCGAGAAGTTCTCGGAACGCGGCGCATAGGTCTCATAATCCACGACCTCGTAGCCGTACTTGGCGGCGTTCTCCTTCCACAACCCGCCCAGCTCAATGCCCCAGTCGGTGGTCTCCTGGAAAATGGCCACCTTGAGAGGCCGCTGGCCCTCGGGAATGGCGGCGTTCAGGATCTTGAAGGTGTCCTCGGCCTGCGTCGGGGACTTGGGGAAGGGCGAGAACAGGTACTTGTAGCCCTGCTGATGGATCTTCCACAGGGCGAAGGACACGCCGCAGTAGGGAACCTTGTTCTTTTCGGCGATGGGCACCGTGGCCGCGTGCATGTCGCTGGCCGCGCCGCCCAGGTAGGCCACTACCTTTTGCTCGGTGTTCAAGGATTCGAGCTTGCTGACCGCCTTGGTGGGATCGGACTCATCGTCGTAAATGGTCAGGCGGATGGGGATCTTCTTGTCGAATTCCTTGACGTAGACACCGCCGGCGGCGTTGATGTCCTGCACCGCAAGCTCATAGCCGGCCTTCACCTGGACACCCAGGGAGCCGTACTTGCCGGTCAGCGGGATAGAGGCGCCGATCTCAATGGCTTCCGGCGCGGGCTTGGCCGGCGCTTGTGTAGGCGCTTGGGTAGGTGCCTGCGTGGGCGCCTGGGTCGGTGCCTGGGTAGGCGCTTGGGTCGGCGCCTGGGTGGGTGCCTGCGTGGGCGCCTGGGTCGGCGCCTCGGTCGGGGCCGCCGTGGGCGCCTGGGTGGCCGGCGCGCAGCTCGCCAACAGCATGCTCAGCGCCAGCACTACTGCGACAATCGCCGAAATCTTGATACGTGTTTGCATTACTTCCCTCCTTGAACGAACTGTTTTACGACTTGAGTTGCTCCTCGCCCAACGTGACAATAGATACCTGCAGGGTTGGGGTCCATCACGCCATTGCATCACCTCCTTTCCTCCTCGCTGAGGTTACTCGACGGCTGGCCGATCATGCACCATGTCGGACTCTGACATTGCCTTCTCTTCAGAAGGCGCCGGCGCCGCTCGACGGAAGAGCCGGCGCAGTCTGGACCAGATCTGGATCATGCCGCCTGGCAGGAAAAGGACCACCAGGATAAAGAGCGTGCCGAAGATGAAGGGATGCAGTTCGACGAAGCGCAGGGCCAGGATTTCCTTCACCAGCACGTAGAACACCGCGCCGATGATGGGGCCGATGACGGTGCCCGTGCCGCCAATATACGTGGCCATCACGGCGTCAAATGTCCAGGTGGGGAAGAAGGGGAAGAAGAGGTAGTAGCCGGCGCTGTAGTAGGCGAAGACGCCGCCGGCCAGGCCGGCGAAAAAGGCGCTCAGGCACAAGGCCAGCAGTTTGTGCTGTAGGGCGCTGACGCCCAGCGATTCCGCCGCATTGGCCTCCTCGCGCACGGCCACCATCCCCAACCCCCAGCGCGAGCGCGACAGCCAGAAAACCACCAGCACGGTCAGCAGGGTCATGCCGAGCGCCACGTAATAGCGCGGCGCCAGGCTGTAGGTGGCCAGCGCCTCCGTCGGCAGGGAGGAGATCATCGGGAACAGGTTGCGGGTGGTGATGAACAGTATCTGCGCCATGGCCAATGTGCCGATGGCGAAGTACACCCCCCGCAGTTTGAAGCTCGGCGCACCGATGATCAGCGCGAAGGCCACCGGCACCAGCGCTCCCAAGATCATGCTGACGGAAAGGGGCCACCCTTTTGTCCAGAGGATGCGGCTGACCAGCGAGCCCAGGCCAAAGAAGGCGGCATGTCCCAGGTTGACCTGGCCGGCGATGCCCCCGATGATGTTCCAGCTCGAGGCCATCATCACATATATGTAGACCAGCACCAGCAGGTTGATGACACTTTCTTTCACGGTGATGGAGGGCACCACCGCCAGTGCCGCCGCGATGATAAGAGCGCTGACAACGAACGCGATATCCCTGCGGTTCACTGTATCAGCCCTCCTTCACCCCGAACAAGCCTTGGGGCCGCACTGCCAGCACCACCAGGAACAGGAGGAGCCCCACCACCTGCCGGTACGCGCCGCCGACGGCAAAGGCAGTCAGCGCCTGCGCCACGCCGAGGATGAGTCCACCCACAAAGGTGCCGATAATACTGCCCAACCCGCCCAGGGTCATGACCACCAGGCAGACCAGCGTCCACTCAAGGCCCATGGAGGGAACGATGGAGTAGCCGACGCTTACCAGGGCGCCGGCCACGCCGGCGAACGCCGCACCGATGACGAATGCCACCAGGTAGACCCGATGCGTGTCAATGCCGATGATGGTCGCCTCTTCCCAATCTTCGACCGTGGCCCGGATCGCCTTGCCGAAGTACGAACGCTGGAGGAACTGCTGCAGGGCAATCACCAGCAGGAGAGCCACGACCATGCTCACCACCCGCACGATGGGGAAGCGGATATCGAAGAGGGTCCAGGACATGCGGGAATAGGCGGTGGTGATACTGCGGTCATCGGCGGTCCACAGGCGCTGGGCCAGGTTCTGCAGGATCAGCGAGACGCCGAAACCGATCAGCATGGTGGTCTGGACCTTCTGCTCCTCGTCCATCTTGACGGTGCGGGAGAACAACAGCGAGTAGAGCACGATGCCAACCACCACCAGGGCAAGCGCGGCCAATGGAAGGGATACGAATGGGTCGACGTGATATAAGTTGAAGAGCCAGAAGCTCGCATATCCGCCCAGCATCAGCAGTTCGCCGTGAGCGACGTTCAGGAACTTCGTCACCCCGAAAACGAGGGAGAGGCCTACCGCGGCGAGGCCGTACAGCGCCCCCAGCAACAAGCCGAACACGATGTTCTGCACCAGGGTTTCGACCATAGAAACCCCTCCTTCCTTCCGTAGGATGATGGGTATGGGCCGGCATTAGCCCAGGTATGCCGAACGCACGAACTCAAAGGACAGCAGTTCTTCGGACGTACCCATGCCGACGATACGGCCGTTCTGGATGACGTAGGAGCGGTGGGCCAGCTCCAGGGCAGCGCGCACATTTTGCTCCACCAGCAAAATGGTCATGCCGGCCTGATTGATCTCCTTGATCTTGGCGAAAATGCGGTCCACCAGCAGGGGGGCCAACCCAAAGGATGGCTCATCCAGCATCAACAGCTTCGGCCGCGACATGAGGGCACGGGCGATGGCGAGCATCTGGCGTTCGCCGCCGCTGAGGGTGCCGGCGCGCTGGAACTTGCGCTCCTCCAGGCGGGGGAAGAGCTGATACATCTCCTCCAGGGTCTGCGCCATGTGCTTGCGGGCATGCGGCGCAAAGGCCCCCAGCTCCAGATTCTCCAGGACGGTCAGCCCGGTGAAGACGCGACCGCCCTCCGGCACCATGGCGATGCCCAGCTCTGCGGTTTTGTGCGCCGGCACCTTGCACAGGTTCTGCCCCTCGAAATAGATGGTCCCGCTCCACGGCCGGCGCAGTCCCATGATGGCCTTCAGCGTGGTGGTCTTGCCGGCGCCGTTCGGCCCGATCAGTGCCACCAGCTCTCCCCGGTTCACCTGGAACGAAACGTCCCAGAGAACCTGCAGGTCCTTGTATCCGACGTTGATATGCTCTACGTTAAGCATAGACCTTCCCCAGATAGACTTCTATGACATGCGGGTCATGGACAACGGCCTGGGGGGTGCCTTCCGCGATCTTTTCTCCCATGTTGAGCACGACGACGCGATCACATAGCCCCAGGATGGCCTTGACGATGTGCTCGACGACGATGAGGGTGACGTTCCAGCTCCGGATCTCGCGGATGAGATGCATGGCGTCATCCACCTCGGCCGGGTTCAGGCCGGCCATCATCTCATCCAGCAGTAACATCTTCGGCTTGGCCGCCAGTGCGCGCGCCAGCTCGACCTTTTTGCGCTGCATCAGGCTGAGGTCCTTGACCAGGGTGTGGGCCTTGTCCCCCATCCCCACGCGCTCCAGGAGCGCCAGCGCTTCTTCCTCCGCGGCTTTCATGGAAGAGGCCGGCTGTCGGCCGTACATCCTGCCCACCATGACGTTCTGCAGGGCGGTGATGTTAAGGAAGGGTTTGGTGAGCTGAAAGGTGCGGGCAATCCCGCGCCGGCAGATTTGGTGGCATGGGAGGTTGACGATGTTCTCGCCGTCGAACCAGATGGCGCCGGCGTTCGGCTTCAAACAGCCTGTGATGAGGTTGAGGAGGGTGGTTTTACCAGAGCCATTTGGCCCGATCAGACCCAGGATCTCCCCTTCCGCGACCTGAAAGCTGACGCCGGAAACGGCCTGCAGTCCTCCGAATGATTTCGACAGCCCCTCGACTTTGAGTAGTGGCATGGCTCCCTGTTCCTTTCTCCTGGGATTGGCCGGAAGCGGCTACAGCGTATCGGAGTTGCCGGCAGACGATGCGGCAGATTTTTCCGCCTGTTCCCCGTCCGATTCGACATAGATGATGGCGCTGACCGGACAATTCTGCTCGCAGTTGCCGCATTCGATGCACACCGCCGGATCAATGTAGGTTTTGCCCTCACCTTCCTGCGCGGCGCCGGTGGGACAACCGCCGATACACACACCGCATTGAATACATGCGTCGGTAACGACATACGGCATGGCAGTGCACTCCCAATCGCTGATTTAGAAACCCTATCTCCCCGAGTAAATGCCCTCCGGGTCGATCTCCTCCCGGATGAGGCGCACCTCTTCCGGGGTAGGCGGCTCGGTGAAGGGCACGTGGTCGGGCAGGATGGGCTGGAAGGACATCTCGGCCAGCACTTCTTCCAGGGTGGTGCCGGGATGGATGGAGAGCAGGCGCATGCGTTTGCTCTCCGGTTCGAAGTCGAAGATGGCTTTGTCGGTGATGACGCGGCTGGGTCCGCCGGCCAAGCCGGCCGCCTCGCGCTGGCCGGCGCCCCGGAGGTAGCCCGGGCTGGTGATGAACGAGACGGCCTGCTTGAGCTTGCGCGCCTCATGTCGTATGATGATAATGGTGCGGCGGGCGCTCGAAGCGAGGTCGTTCGCGCCGCCGCTCCCCACGAAGTGCCGGAACGCGCCGTTGGGATCGCCCAGCAGGGTGGTGTTCAGGTTGCCGTACATGTCTATTTCCAGGCCGCCCAGGAACCCCACGTCCATCACCCCGCGGTGCAGGACCGTGCCCAGGGCATCCACGAAACTGCTCATGATCTTGGCCCGATACCAGACCCGCGGGTCCGCCAGGCCCACGCCGGCGTGAATGGGCTCCGGGTCCACCACACCCAGCTCGAACAAGATGGTCAGGTTGGGGGCATGGGTGCGCTTGGCGAGGAAGGAGGCCACCACCGGCAGACCAATGCCCACGCCGACCACCTCGCCGTCCTTCAGCTCGCGGGCGCCGGCCACCGCCATCAGCTCAAAAAACGTATAGCCCTGTTGCGCTTGCATCTGGCCTCGTTCTCCTTCCACCATCAGTATCCCAGCACCGGATCCGCAATAAGCTTGCTCAACCGCTCCAATCCGCCGACCCGCTCCAGATACTCCCAGTGATCCTTCACGCCATAGACATACTTGTCCAGGTATGCCTGGACCCCTTCGCGGGTCTGGGTCATCTGGGCGTATTCCTTAATGTAGTCCGCGTCGTAATCATAGGCCTGGTACACCGAGGTCGGATGGGCGCTGAAGGGCAGGTGTACCACGTGAGAGACACGGAAGCCTGGGATGCGGGTCAATTCGGGGTTGCGCCGGATCATTTCGGTCGACACCAGGCGCTCGGTGATGACGATGGTGCGGGCACTGGCCCTGACCTGCTCCTCATTGTCCCAGCGCGGACCGAAGATCCAGGCATTGCCCTCCTCGTCGGCGACCTGCACTTGTACAACCGCCACATCGGGGTGCAGGGGCTTCAGCACCAGCCACTTCTCGCCGGAGAAGGGGTCATCCACGAAGGCGATATCCTGGGGGGCGGTTTTATGGAGACGCTCCAGGATATCAGAACCCCGCAGGGAGCGGATGGGGATAAAGGGGATGCCGAGGGCGCCGGCCAGATAGCGGAAGGCCACCGAGAGACTGCTGTACTCCTCGGCCGCCAGCGTCCCCTCCTCGATACCGCGGTTGACGCAGTTCAGCCGGCCGAAGCGGTCCAGCGAGCCGCCGCCGTAGATGAGCGGCGGATGACCCCCGCGCCGGCCAGCAGGTCCGCGTCCATCGCACCAACGCACTGCGAAATGGTCAGCCCGCGCTTGCCCTGGCGGATCAGCTCCCGGGCAAACGCCATGTTACAGCGGGTGATGGCAAAGCCCGAGAGGGCGACATGGGCGCCATCGGGGATTGAGGCAACGGCTTCCGCTAGTGTAGCCAGTTTACTGCTCATCTCCGCCCCCATCGCAGATCAGACGTCCGCATCTCTGGGTTCAAACAACACCAGCAGGAGATTACAAGCGCCGTCTTCCAGCTTGATCTCGGCGAGCTCCACCGGCCGGCGAAGCACCTGCTCGATCGCCAGGGCTACCAGATTGGCGGGGATGCAGGTGAATGGCTCCACATCCTTGGCCGCGAGCTTGCGCTCCACATCCTGATGCAGACAACCCTCCACCCGGATATGGAGCAACCGATCCTCCACCAGGTGGGACTGCCCCAGCACGATGCCTTCCTCGGTCAGGACATCCTCCACCGCCTTGATGATGGCATCCAGGTCCTGGCTCTGGATCTTCGGCAGGCATTTGTCCAGGAAATATTCCCGGCCCACGGTAGTCACCCGAAAACGGGCGCCTCTCCCGCGCTCGTCCCAGAAAGCCTTTTCCAGGTCGTACAGGACGCTGTTGATATATCCCAGGGAAAGTTTGCGGTCGTTCATGCTTCCTCCTCTTTGTAGTACGGGGTGCCCCATTTTTCAGCATGCACCAGCTCGTGCAGTGACAGGCGAGGACGCGGGCGGTGCGGCCGGGTCGGGTGACCGACGGAGATGACGCTGATGACCTTATAGTCCTCCGGCACATCGAGCAGGCGCTTGATGCGCTCTTCGTCGCGGATGTCGATGCAGGGAGCGATGACCCAGCAGGTGCCCAGGCCCAGCGCGGTGGCCATGAGGAGCATGTTCTCAATGGCGGCGGAGGTATCGTATGGCAAATCCCAGACCTTTTTCTTGCCGCATACCACAATATCCACCGGGGCATCGGCGAGGAAAGCGGAGACGTTACCGGAGGTGAGCTTCTCGAACACGGCCTTCCTTTTCTCTTCATCCTCAAGGCCCTTGAAGCGCTCGTGCATTTGCTTGGTGACGAATTCGGCGGTGAAGCGCCGGCCGCTCCCGCCGGCACCAATCGCCCCCAACAGCTTGCGCGTCTCCGGGTCCTTCACGATGATGAAGCGCCACGGCTGAGCATTCTCTCCCGAGGGGGCCTGACGAGCGGCTTCCAGGATCATCCGCAGATCTTCTTCGGACACTGGCTCGTCGGTGTACTGCCGGATGCTTCTGCGCTCGTGGATGACGAAATCAACCGCTTGAATCAACTCGTTTCGTTCCATCGGCTCAATCCCTTTCTGTGTTGAACAGAATTGGTCGCGCGGGGTACACAGCAACACACGGTGAACAGGCATTCGCCTGGTTCACGCTCATAAGGTAGGGATGGATCACAGCCAGATCGTTGGGTGTGGTCTGTTTCATATTATGATACCATGTATTGTATCGCAATACACAGTATAACACAGAAACGCGAGATTGTCAAGTCCCTCACAATGCCTGTTTGGAAATTCGTTGCAAATTTGGTAGGATTGGGAAAAGCGCAATATGCGCCGGGGAAATATGCAGTGCCGGCAGGCCCATGAACTGGCCCCGCCACCCCGAGCATTTGGGGAAATCCCCAAACCGCGCGATAATATGGGCGGATGCGATTATCCGGCGCGGCCAAGCTCATGCGGCCGTAGGTTCATGAACATACCAGAACAGGAGCATGCATATATGTGCCTGGGAGTGCCGGCCAAGGTTGTCTCGCTGACAGAAAACGAACTGGGCATGTTGATGGGCGAAGTGGACTTCGGGGGACTGCGGCGCGAGGTGTGCCTGGCCTTTACCCCCGACGTTCAGGTGGGCGACTATGTGATCGTGCATGCCGGCTACGCCATCAGCCGGCTGAATGAGCAGGAAGCGCAGGAAGCCCTGCAGGCCCTGGCCGAGCTGACGGAATTCTCGGCGGCCGAGGGGGAATCCCTCTTCTTCGCCGCCGGCGAATGAGCCAACCTGGATCGCAGGGGCCGGCCCCCGCTGATCTTTCATCCCCGGTATCTGCGCATCCCCTCGATGTACCCAGGCGGACAAATTTTTCCCACGCGCCGCGCTGTGGTACACTGCGAGAGCATCGCTTTGCTTCATAGGAGAGGATCATGCTGCGCCTTCTGCTCATCCGTCATGGACAGACCCTGTGGAACGCGGAACTGCGCTATCAGGGACAAACCGATGTCCCGTTGAACGAGCTGGGCCGCCGGCAGGCGGAGGCGCTGGGCCGCCGGCTGGCCGGCGAGACCATCCATGCCGTATACGCCAGCGACCTCCAGCGCGCCGTTGACACCGCGGCTCCGCTGGCTGTCCCGCGCCGGCTGGAAATTATCAAAGAGCCTCGCCTCCGGGAATTGGATTTCGGGGAATGGGAAGGGCATACATTTGAGGAAATCCACCAGCGCGACCCAGAGGCCTATCAAGCCTGGCTGCGCACGCCGGAACAGTTCTCCGCGCCGGGCGGGGAAACCGGCAAACAACTGCGGGAACGCGTGCAGGCCTGGCTGGACGAGGTGCGAGCGAAGCACGATGAGCAAACCATCGCCGTCGTCGCCCACGGCGGGTCCTTGATAACCCTGTTACAAATTGCGCTGGGCCTGCCCTCGGAGGCGCGCTGGAAGTTCCGCATGACGCACGGGTCGCTCTCGGAACTGCATCTTTTCCCCGATGGCTGGGCCGTGCTGGCCCGGCTGAACGATACCTGTCACCTGGATGGGCTGACGGGTTAGGCCGGCGGGGAACTCGCCGGCTCCAGCACCCGCTCCAACATCTGACGCAGTGCCGCCGGGATGGGGATGATGCGGTTCCCCGCATCCAGACAGGCCACCCGCGACCAGATATGCGTGAGGACCTCCTCCGTGCCGGCGCGCCGCATCTCCTGCTCCCACACAGAGCGCACGCGCCCCAGCTCGCTGATCCAGCCCCAGATTTCGAGGGTGTCGCCGTAAACGGCCGGCCGCAGATAGCGCACGCGCGTCTCGGCGATGACCAGGCGCACGCCGGCGTCCAGCAACTGCGGCACCGTCAGGCCGAGATATTCCATGAAGTCATCGCGCGCCATCTCCGCAAAGCGCAGATACTCGGCATTGTTGACGTGGCCGTACACGTCAATGTGGAAACTGCGCACCTTGTAGAAGGTGCGCAGGCGCCGGCCAATCTGCTCCACGGTCATGACGCCTCCTTGGATGCGCTGGCAGACGGCGCCGATGCCTCGCCGGCGCGCCGCACGATCAAGCGGAACCCCTCGCGTCCGACCACCACCACCTTTTCGCCGGCAGGGATGGACGTCCCATCCTGACTGCGCGCCATCCACAGCTCGCCCTGGACGAAGACCATGCCCTCCGGTACCAGCGGCGACCGCACCTCGGCCAGCTCCCCGATCATCCCTTCTTCGCCGGTGGTGGGCCGCCGGCGCATTGCCCCCACCGCCTTCGCCACCACAAAAGCGAAGAAGGCGCCCGTCGCCAGGGCCACCGTGATGACCAGCGAGAGGGAGATGGGCATGTAGGAGGAGCTGAACAGCACCAGCGTGCCCAGGATGAAGGAGGCGATGCCGCCGGCGGTCAGCACACCATGCGTAGGCGCCTTGATGTCCAGGATAAAGAGCACAAATGCCAACACGATGAAGATGAGGCCCGTGTAGTTCACCGATAGCACTCCCAGGGCGTACAGCGCCAGGACCAGGCAGATGCCGCCGATGATGCCAGCCGCATAGCCGCCCGGGCTGGCCAGCTCAAACAGGATGCCGTTCAGGCCCAGCGTCATCAGGATAAAGGCGATGTTGGGGTCGGTAATGGCATGCAGAAAGCGCTCGATAGTCCCCAGGGGGATCTCCTGCCAGGGGAGGCCGGCCGTGTGCAGGGTGATGGTCTCGCCGGCGACCACCACCTGCCGGCCGTCCAGCTTGGCCAGCAGGTCACCGATATCGTTGGCGATGACATCAATGACACCGTACTCCAGGGCTTCCTCCGCGGTCGAGGCGCGCGCCTCGCGCACCGCCTGGCCGGCCCATTCCACCGCTTTCTCGCCGCGCCGACGGGCCAGGCCCTTCAAATCGGCCTCCAGGATGGAAATGGCCTTCTCCTTGGAGGTCTCGGGCAGTTCCTCGCCTCCGCCGGCGACCGGGCTGGCCGCTCCGATGCTCGTGCCGGGCGCCATGGCGGCGGCATGCGCGGCCAGGGCGATGAAGGTGCCGGCCGAGGCGGCGTGCGCGCCGGCCGGCGCCACAAACACCACCACCGGCACCCGCGCCGCCAGCATGCGCTGGGTGATGGCCTTGGTCACCTCCACAGAGCCGCCCGGTGTGTCAAGCCGGATGACCAGGGCGGCCGCGCCGTCCGTTTCTGCCTGCT
>Ga0080004_1124107_pt1 | contig 60621 bp, 74 predicted proteins | sample WasSprMetagenome_FD_69207 | JGI IMG/M metagenome (GOLD analysis project Ga0080004, IMG submission 69207) | Sulfidic aquatic microbial communities from Washburn Spring, Yellowstone National Park, USA - WS (SPADES assembly) (version 2) | ecosystem: Environmental > Aquatic > Thermal springs > Hot...
AAAATATATGGGTTACTTCAAGTCTTCCATTAATTGTTTTTATATTTAATGGAGATATTTTAAAAATATTTTTAAGATTTTAAATTTTTTAAAAATATGAATAAAAATCTTTATAACCATAAAAAAATTATTTAAGGAAGGAAATAAATATTTCCTTAAATAAGATAAAAAAAGTTGCTCTTTTTAAGGTGAAATAATTGGGTAGCAAAATGAGTAAACTTGAAGAAAAAGCAATAAAACTATTGCTTGAATCCGGGAAAAAAGGTATTTTACAATCAGAACTTTGGCATAAGCTTAATGTAACGAGTAGAGAAGGTTCAAGAATAGCTATTAAACTTGAGAAAAAAGGAATAGTTAAAAGAGTTAAGGAATTTGCAAATGAAAGATGGACTAGAAGACTTATTTCTTTAATTAAAAAAATTAATATTGATTGTTTAGATGGATTACCATGTTTTTTATGCGAATATGAATCTACATGTTTCCCTTCAAATCCAATAAATTCAACAACATGTATTAAATTTGAAAATTGGCTTATTTCTTCATTTAATAAAAAGAAAGATTTAGAAAATAAGATGAAAAAGAATAATGAATAAAAGATGGCTAGAAGAAAGGAAAAAAGATATTTTTGTGAAACTTGCTAAAGATAAAGGATTTAGAAGTAGAGCTGCTTTTAAATTATTATATATACAGAAAAAATATAATATAATAAAAAAAGGGGATATTATAATTGATTTAGGCGCAGCTCCAGGAGGAATTTCTCAAGCAGCTTCTCAATTAACTGGAGATAAAGGGTTAGTCATATCAATAGATATTAAGCCAATAAAGCCATTTAAAGAAAAAAATATTAAAATTTTGCAAAAAGATATAAATGATCCTTTTCTAATTAAAGAGATATTTAAAATTACTAATGGAAAAAAAGTTGATGTAATAATTTCAGACGTTTCCCCTCATTTATCTGGTATTCGTGAAATTGATATTGCTAAACAATTGGATTTAGCATATAGATGCTTGGAAATAGCTAATGAATTATTAAAGGAAAATGGATATTTTATAATAAAATTATTTGAAAGCCCTGAAGCTAAAGAATTTGAAAAAAATATATTAAAAAAATATAAGCTAATTAAAAAAGAAATAACTCCTGCTACACGAAAAGGTAGCTCTGAATTTTTTTATATATTGCTTAAAAAGTAGCGGTAGAGGGCGTGTCTAACTTCCTACCATAGTTAACCTCTCTTTCTGGAGGTTGCTCATACTCTTTACTTGGAAGAGCATGAGCTTCCTAATCCTCCCATTGGGAGGCAATCCAGCAAAATAGTGGTTTTAAAACCACTATTTAACCCCCTTTATTTCATTCCCAAGATCAAAAGGGGCTTTTCATTGCAAATCATTGAAAGCTCTTAGAGCTTTCTCACCTTTAAAGCTCTAATGCTGGATTTCCTATGAATAGGAAGCTTGCCCACGCCTGACCCTCCAGAACGCCATGTTCTGGAAGGATATTAATATAATAGCAAAGATTTAATTTTTTTATCATCACCTCTTTCTTTTTAATTATTATATATTTTTAAGAAAAATTTAAGCATTTTTAATTCAATAATTGTTTTAACAAAATGAAATAGAATTTATTGAAAATAAAGATATATGGGTTACTTCAAGTATTCCATTAATTTTTTATATTTTTGGATATATAATTAATATTCTATAGGAGATATTTTAAAAATATTTTTTTAAATCTTTATATAATAAAATCTTATGAAAAATTAAATGATTGGACACACCCATTAATTTAAATAAATAAATTAATTTAAATTATTTTATTCCTTTTTAAGTAAGGTATTTCTAATTTAATTTAATATTTAATATTTAAATATTATTTTTTTATAAATAAGGTGAGAAAACATTGCAAATAGCTGGTTTAGTCGGTAAACCAAATTCTGGTAAATCAACTCTTTTTTCAGCTCTTACGCTTATTCCAGTAGAAATTGCCAATTTTCCATTTACAACTATTAAGCCAAATAGAGGAATAGCCTATTTAACTTCTCCTTGTGTTTGTAAAGAATTTGGAGTTAAAGATAATCCTAAAAATTCTACTTGTAATAATGGTATTAGATTTATACCAATAGAAATAATAGATTGTCCAGGAATAATATATGATGCTCATAAAGGTAGAGGATTAGGTTTACAATTTCTTGATGAAATTAGGCAAGCTGATGCTTTAATTGTAGTATGTGATGCTTCTGGATCAACAGATATGGATGGAAATATAATTTCTCCAGGAAAATTTGATCCAGTAGAAGATATTAAAATGATTGAAAGAGAATATGCTTATTGGATAAAAGAAATAATAAAAAGTGAGTGGGATAAAATTATTAGAAGTGTAGAAGCAAGAAAATCTAATTTAACAGAATTGCTTGAGAAAAAACTTACAGGTTTAGGTATAAAAGCTGAACATATAGAAAAAGCATATGAATTATGCGGCTTAGATAATAAAAAGCCATCAAATTGGAATGATGAAAATTTATTAGAATTTAGTAAAGCATTAAGGAAAATAGCTAAACCTTTTATTATAGCAGCTAATAAAATTGATATACCCATAGCAGAAGAAAATATTAAAAAATTAAAAGAATTAGGATATCCAGTTATTCCTTGTAGTGCTGAAGCTGAAAGAATACTTAGATTAGCTGCTTCAAATAATTTAATTAGATACATTCCTGGAGATAATAGCTTTAAAATAATTGATGAAAGTAAATTAAATCAAAAACAATTAAAAGTATTAAAAATGATCGATGAAAAAGTTTTAGCTAAATGGAATTCTACAGGAGTTCAACAATTAATAAATGAAACATATTTTAAAATACTTAAATATATTCCTGTATATCCAGTAGAAGATGTAGAAAAATTAACAGATCATGATGGAAATGTTTTACCAGATGTATACTTACTTCCTGATGGAAGTACGATTAAAGATTTAGCTTATAAAATTCATACAGAACTTGGTAAAGGTTTTCTTTATGGAATAGATGCAAGAACAAAAATGAGATTAAGTGATAATTATAAATTAAAATGGAATGATGTAGTATCTATAGTTTCTGCAATGGCTAGAGGCTAATATTCGCCCCATTCTCTTAAATAATATCCATCTTCTTTTTTAGAACCAAAACTTCTAATACCTTTTTCACGTAATTGTATTCTAAGTTCTTTTGCATATTCATGTGAAATTTCTCCCTTTTCTTCAAGATAAGATATGACTTCTTCTCCTTCTTTATCGTTTTCACATCTTCTTAAATAATCTATAGCACTTGGCATATATGTTTCATGTTTTTTCATTTCTTCAAAATTTTTTTCTCCTTCTTCTGTACGTATAGAATCTATTCTTAAACTCATTTTTTTCTTAATTATTTCTCTATATAAATTTGGAAATAATTTCTTAAATTCTTCTTCATCTATTTCATTCAATTCTTTTTTCCTCTACATTTTTCTGTATTTCTTCTTTTATAACTGGTTGCTTATAAACTTCTTCTGGAATTTTTAAAACTTTTGATTTAATTACTCCAAGATGTTTTATTGAAGCAATTTTTCTAGCTTCATTATAAATATCTGATGCAACTTTATCTAATACTAATTCTTGTGCAAATTGATCTAAATTCATATTAGCTGCTTTTTCTTCAACTATTTTTTTCATTATATTCCTAATTCTTTTATTTTTCCATGATCTACTTCTTCCAGCTATGAAAGCTGTTATTGTTAATCTTAATTTATATTTATCTTTAGTTTCTACATCAAATATTCCATCAACTCTAGTAGTTCCTCTTCTAATTAAACTTCTTAAATATTCTCTACCATATTCATGGCCATAAAAAACTGTTTCAGCTATACTATCAGTAACTCTAACTATTCTAAATTTTAAAAGCAAGTATTGTTTAGAAAAATCGTCAGTAATAGCGTATAGACTAGTTCTTATAGTTCTATTTATTGCATTTTCATTTTCTGATACTAAAGTTTCACCTATTTCTCTTGAGCCAAAATATGGTGGAGCAAGTATTGTTAATATTTTCTTTTCCTTTTTTTCTTTACTCGACATTTTTGTCTCAACTTTTTAAAAACTATATATTTTTAGCTATTTTTAGAGTTTTCTCTGATAATGAAATCATTTCAAATATATCATTTATTGTAAAAAGAAGAGAATATATACTTCTTTTACATTCTATGTAAAAAAATATTTTATTATTATCTACCCAAGATTTTATTTCAAGCCCTTTAGGTAATGGTTTATTATCTGGATTTATTGCTTTAAAAATCTTTTCTGCTATATCTTTTTCAGAAAATTCTATAATTATTTCAATTTTTAATTCTATTTCATTTCTTTTCAATTATTTTCCCTATTTCTTTATCTAATTCGATTAAGAAATTATTTAATTTTGTTAAAGGTATTTCTGCACCTGCAGCTATTGCATGTCCTCCTCCTCTTCCATCAAATTTTTTAGAAAGGTTTGATAGAATTTCTCCTAAATTTAAACCTTTATTTATTAATTCTCTATTTGCTCTTGCTGAAATTTTAGATTTTTCTTTAGTAAAAGCAATTGCTATTAAAGGTTTATCTATTGAAATAAGAGAAGATGAAGAAATTATTGAAGCTATTGAACTTATTTGTTTTTCATCTATAAAATCATTCCCTCTTAATATTACTATATTATTCATTTCTTCAATAACTCCAGGCCTTAGAATATATTCCATGCTTTTAGCTATTTGTAAACGATATTCTTCAAGAATTCTATGTGCTTCTTCAATTATACTTCCTCTAACACCCATTGCTATAAGTATTCCAATCCAAGGTTGTCCAAATTTTCCACAAGCATTTAATAAAAATGAAAATTCTCTAGCATCTCTTAAATATGTCCATTCTTCTTCTTTTATTAATTCATATACTTCTCCAATCAATTCTGATGCGATTCTTGTTGATATTTTCCTTTCTGTAAGATACATTACAATTCCATTATAAATCTTCTTTTTTTCTTCTTCATTCAATTCTGATAAAACTTTCCATTTATCATTTTCTTTTAATTTTATTCCAAGAGAAGAAAGGAAACTTACACAATTTTCTTCTCTTCCGCTTAAACCTGGTATATAAGGAGAAGTTGTATTCGATAATGCTATATGAATTGGCTTATAACTTCTTCCATAAAATATTAAATCCTCATTAACTGATAATAATCCATTTTCTATAGCTTCTTTAACAATTAATGAATTTAATCCTTTTAAAACTCTTTTACCATTTTTATCTTGTAAATCTCCTAATGCTCCAACAATAGCTATTGGAGAATATATTATATTTTCTTTATTTATTTCTTTTGAAACAAAATATGCTATTCCTGATGCACTTATATCTGTTGCACCATCTATTCCAAATAAATGTGGATTAAGATGATTTATCTCTTTTTTTCCAACTATTTGATGATGATCTAAAATAAATATTGAATCCTTTTTATTAGGAAAAATATTTTCTATTTCATCTAAATATCCACTTCCTATATCAACAAAAATTATATTATCAGCATCAATATATTTCTCATTATAATCATTTATAAAATCTGAAAAGCTTTGTATTGTTCTAATAGTGAATCTTGCATCTTCTCTATAAAATGTGCCACACATTATTCCTGCAGATGCCAAACCATCAGCATCATTATGGTTTATGATAAGAAAAGATTCATCTCTTTTTATTGCTTCTTTCAATTTATTAGCTATTTCTATAACTTTTTCTTTAAATTTTTCAAAAGAATTGGTATTCATTAAACTTTCAATCTCTCATATGGTAAAGTCCAATTCATTGGAAGTTTTCCAACTTTTTTATAATATTTTACTAATCTATGAATTTTAGATTCTACTAATTGTAATCTATGAACATTTGCTTTATCAGATTTAAATCTTTTTAAATGAGCTATCATTCTTTGAGCTTTAGCTATTAAATTCGATAAATCTTCTGGTATTGGAGGTAAAAGATTATTCTCTTTTAATATTTGTGTAATAGTTTTACCAACAATAGGTTTTACTAATGGAATACCGTATTGATCTCTAAGAATTAATCCTATCATACTTGGTGGATTCCCTTCTTTTGCAAGTTTTATAACTAATGCTTCTACTTCTTCAGGAGTATATTTACACCATCTTGGAGGAGTTTTACTAAGCGGCCTTTTTGAACTAGATTTCCCTCTTTTTCGAGCATGCATTCTAGCCATTTTCTTTCTAAAAAAATGATTTTAACCTACTATTAAAGAATTTCATTTTAAATAGAAAAATTTATTAAATCATTTTATAATATTTTTTTAACCATTTATACATTTTTATAATAGCTTTTCCTCTATGAGAAACTTTATTTTTTTCTTCTATATTCATTTCAGCAAAAGTTTTATTATATCCTAATGGAATAAATATTGGATCAAAACCAAATCCTTTTTTTCCTTTAGGAATATAAGCTATTTTCCCTTTTGCAATTCCAGTAAAAATTTTAATTTTATTTTTTTCATTAATAAAAGCAATAGCAGATTTGAATATTGCATTTCTATTTTTCTTATTTTCCATAAGTTTAAGAATTCCATTTAAACCTATTGTAGAATATACATAACTTGAATATGCTCCTGGAAAATTTTTTAAAGATTTTATGAATAAGCCAGCATCTTCTAAAAATATTTTTTTCTTAATTTTCTTCTCAATTATTTGTTTAGCACAATTTTTAACAATTTCTTCAATAGAATTTGATTGTATTTCAATTGGTTTAAATGGATACATTTCAATATTTATACCATATTTTTCTAATATATTTTTTGCTTCTAAAAATTTATGTTTATTACTTGTTGCAAAAAATATTTTCATAAGAATCACTTTTTTAAATTTTCTTTTTCCTTAAAGATATATATCTTCCACGTAATCTTATTTCTTCTACTTTTTTTAATATTTCTTGAGTAAAATCTTTTCCTAAAATTTTTTCATATCCTTTAAAGAAATTTTCTAAAATATTTTTTAAAAAATTATAATGTGAACTTTCAAGAGTTCTCATAAATAAATGTATATCAACTGCTTTTTCTTCAATTTCATTAGTAAATGCTCCTAATCCATAATCTATAAAAACAACATCTTTATTATTATCGATTATCATATTTGAAGTTGTTAAGTCTCCATGAACAATATTCCCTTTATGAAGCTTAGCTACATATTCTCCAATTAAAAAAGATATTCTTGAAATTTCTTCATTAGATAAATATGGTATTAATTCTCTTAATCTATTCCCATTAATGAATTGCATTATTAAAGCTGTATTAATTCTATCTATAAAAAGTACTGCTGGGCATTTTACTCCTAATTTTTTACTATATAATAATAATTTAGCTTCATGCAATGTTCTACTAAGTCTTATTTCATAATCGATTTTTGGATGTCTATAATTTTTTATTCTCCTTTTTTTAACAATTAATGGTATTCCTTTCCAAAAAATTTTATAAATAGTTGCTTCTGCACCAATTTTTAATACTTCAGCATCATATTTATTAAAAAGTATATCTATTTTCTCCAATTTATTTCAACTTCCTCTGGTCTCATTCTTGGATTAATAAAACTTTCTTCAATAGAAATATATTTACCATTTAAATATTGTAATAATCCATTCCAAGCTATCATTGCTCCATTATCTCCAGCAAATTCATTTGGAACAACAAAAAATTTTGCATTATGCTCTTTTACCATTTCTTCAAGCATTTCTCTTAATCTTTTACTTCTTGCTACTCCTCCAGTTAATAAAACTTCCTTTTTATCCAATTGAGCTAAAGCTCTTTCAGTAACTTCAGTAAGCATTGAATAAGAAATTTCTATTATTGATAAACAAATATCTTCAATTTTCTCTCCTTTTTTTAAATATTTTAAAGCTGAAGTTAATAAACCACTAAATGAAACATCCATTCCTTTTACTCTATAAGGAAAATCAAGAATTTTTTCTCCTTTTTTAGCATATTCTTCTATTATTGGTGGTCCAGGTAAACCAAGTCCAGCTTCTCTTGAGAAAGTATCTAAGAAATTTCCAATAGCTATATCTAATGTTTCTCCAAAAACTCTATATCTTCCACTTTCAAAACATAAAACCATTGTATTCCCGCCTGAAACATAAAGTGTTACAGGGTCTTCACATTTACATAATAATCTACCTATTTCAACATGTGCTATGCAATGATTAACATTTACTAATGGAACATTCATTACTTGAGAAAGAGTTCTTGCAAAAGTTGCTCCAGTTCTTAAACATGGCCCAAGTCCAGGTCCTTGAGAGAAAGCTATAACATTTATATCTTTTAATTTTAATCCAGATTTTTCAATTGCAGAAGAAAATACTTTTATTGCATTTCTTGAATGAGATTGAGCTGCTTCTCTAGGATGTATCCCCCCTTTTAAAGGTTTATAAATAGAAGATTCATTAGCCAATATTTCTCCATTTGAAGAAACTATTCCTATACTAAAAGTATTTCCGCCCTCTTTTTTAAAGGTGTGCGGTTGATTCTATTCCTAAACAAAAAATTTTCTTCATTTCCCTTCTTCTATTTTAAATATGTTAATTTATTATTTTTCTCTTTCTTTTCCTCTTCTATTGATATTTTAGGTAAAGGTATTGGAGGAGGGATATTTAAGCTTCTTGTTAATACTGTTGCTTCGATTATTGAAAAATTCACAATAGTTTGAATTAAATAAGATGGTAAAGCTTCTTTTTTATCATATTTTTCAATAATTTCAAATATTTTCTCATTATCTTTTAAAATTCCCTCTCCTTTAATATTTATATGAGCAATAGATGGAGAATAATTAATATCTGTAATAAATGAAATTTTTATTCCCCCTTCTATTTTTTGTATATTTGTTACATTTACATTTGTTGAAATACTAAATTGAGTTGGAATAAATTGATCATTTTCAATAAATTTTTCAGCTGAAAAACTTTTTAAAAATATTCTAACCTGCATATTAATTAAAATTATTTCAAACTTAAATATAATCCTTTTTATTTTTTTATAAAAATTAGATGCAGAACTTAAATATAAGTATATTACAAGAAAAATTGAAAATATATAAGGTGTTGAAAAATGTCTTTAAGATCACCTATAGTAGTTGTTCTAGGTCATTGCGAAAAATTTTAATTTTTCGCGACTAAGTAGACCATGGGAAAACTTCACTTTTAGATAAAATGCGTGGAACATTAGTTGCTGCTAGAGAAGCAGGTGGAATAACTCAACATATTGGTGCTAGCTTTTTCCCTTTGGATGCTGTTATTAAAGTTTGCAGTAAACTTATAGAAAAATACAATATCACATTAAAAGTGCCTGGAATCCTTTTTATAGATACTCCTGGACATGCTGCTTTCACAAATTTAAGAAGAAGAGGAGGTTCAATGGCTGATATAGCTATATTAGTAATAGATATAATTAATGGAGTTCAAGAACAAACAATAGAAAGTATTCAACTTTTAAAATCTAGAAAAACTCCATTTGTTATAGCAGCTAATAAAATTGATTTAATACCTGGTTGGAAACCTTTTGAAAATGAAAATTTTCAAGAAACTTATAATAAACAATCTAAATTTGCTAAAGAAGAATTAGAAAATAGAATTTATAAATTAATAGGAGATTTATCTTTTTTAGGTTTTAAAAGCGATTTATATACAAATATAAAATCTTTTAAAGAAAATATTGCAATAGTTCCTGTAAGTGCCAAAACTGGTGAGGGGATCCAAGATTTATTACTTGTTGTACTTGGTTTATCTCAAACTTTTCTTAAAGATAAGCTCGTGCCCATTACAACAACTACTGAAGGTTCAATATTAGAAATAGTTGAAGAAGAAGGTTTAGGTGTTACAGCTAATTTAATACTTTATTCTGGAAAAATAAGTGTTGGCGATAGATTTGCTTTTATGAGTAAAAGTGGACCAATAATATCTAAAGTAAGAGCATTACTTTTACCTAAGCCTTTAGATGAAATGAGAGATCCTAGAGATAAATTTACTCAAGTAGATTCTATTTCAGCTGTTGCAGGTGTAAAAATTGTTGCAAATAATTTAGATGATGCTATTCCAGGTTCACCTTTAATAGTTATTGATAAACCAGAAAATGAAAATGAAATAATTGATAGAATTAGTAAAGAAATTGAAAGTTTAAGAATAAATGTAGATAAAATTGGAGTAGTTTTAAAAGCAGATACTTTTGGAACTCTTGAATCAGCTGTATATTTCTTAAAAGATAAAGGAATACCTGTTAGAATAGCAGATATTGGAGATGTTTCTAAAAGAGATGTTTTTGAAGCAAGTATTGTTAAACAAAAAGATGAATTTTTAGGTGTTATTCTAGCTTTTAATGTTCATATTCATCCAGATATTGAAAAAGAAGCTATTGATAAAGGTGTGAAAATTTTTAAAGAGAAAGTATTGTTTAGACTTTTTGAAAATTATCTTAATTGGGTTGAAGAAGAAAAAAGTAGAAAAGAAAGAATGAAATTTGAATCTTTAATTAAACCTGGTAAAATAAGAATTCTTGAAGGATATGTTTTTAGAAGAAGTAATCCAGCAATTTTTGGAGTTGAAGTTTTAGCTGGAAGAATTAAACCAAAATATAAATTAATGAATTTAGAAGGTAAAATCATTGGTGAAATTTCTCAAATACAAGATAAAGGCCAAAGTATTCCAGAAGCTACTATGGGAGCTAAAGTAGCAATTTCTATGAAAGAGCCTATAGTTGGAAGACATATACATGAAAAAGAAATTCTTCTTGTAGCTGTTCCTGAAGATCATGCAAGAGCTTTATTAAAAGATTATGCTCATCTTCTTAAAGAAGATGAAAAAGAAGCATTGAATGAATTAATAGAAATTCATAGAAAAGAGAAAATATTATGGGCAAGATAATTTTTAATTATTAAAAAAGAAAATGTTTTAATTATTAGAAAAATTTAAAGGTGAAGGAATGTCGGGCGTGTCTAGCAAGGTGAATAGATTCCCTTATTTCTTCCATTAATTGTTTTTATACTTATTAAATTTATCCTTATCTACTTAGTATTCTTTATGGAGATATTTTAATTAAAAACATTTATTATAATTTCGATTTTTTTAAAATATGAATAAAAATCTTTTATATAATAAAATTTTATGAAAAATTAAATAATTGGTGAACATCCTAAATGTCTAAAAAGGAAAAAGCAATTGGAATAAAACTTTGCTTAGCTAATCCTAAAGAAGGGAAAACAGAGAATATAATTTTAAATCCTTCTCAATTAGCATATTTTATTGGTAAAAAAATAGGAGATGAAATAGATGCTTCCTTTTTAGGACGTTCTGGCTATGTTATAAAAATTACTGGTGGAACTGATAGGGATGGTTTTCCAATGAGGCCAGATGTTTCAGGTGGTAGAAAAGTCGCTATCCTACTTTCAGGAGGCGTAGGTTATCATCCTAAAAGAAAGCCTTCTTCAAAAAAGAAAAAGAAAAGAGCAAAAAGACCTTTAAAAGGGAAAAGAAAAAGAGTAATTGTTCGTGGAAATGTTATAACTGATGCTATTGCTCAAATAAATGCTGTTTTAATTGAAAAAAGCAAAGAAATTAAGAAAGAATAAATCTAGGATTTATATTCAACATATGAGCATTTTCCACAAGTATATCTTTCTTTATGCTCAGCCATAAATGTTCCAGGTCCACATCTAGGGCAAAATCTCTTTTTACGAATTAATTTTCCATTTTTTATTTCATATTTTTCCCATATTTTATTTTTCTCTTTCTTTTTTTCGCTCATTTCTTTTCTCCTTCTTTTTTAATTTCTAAAGCTTTTTTATTCCTTTCAAGAATATGTTTTTGCTCAAATCTATTTTTATCTTCTGGAGTATTATATATATGACAATGCCCTTTCATTTCTGATTTACCAAAAATATTTTCAATTTTAACTAAAACTATTCTATTAATATCTATTCCTAATTTTTCAGATAATAATTCAATTGCTTCTTTTCTTGTTAAAGGCTTATTTAAATCTTTTATTAAAAAATCTATTTCAAATCTTCTTAATAAAGGTCTTTCATATTTTGAAAGAATTTCCAATGTTTTTTCCTCCTTATTCTTTAATTGCTTTTTTAAAAAACTTATTTATAAATTTCTTTCTTTCATTCGTAGCTTCAACTATTACAGATCCTTCATTTGGTTGACCATATATGATTATTGAATTTTTTGGAGCAAATTTTATAGCTAAAAGAGTTAATAAATCTTCTTCTCCATCAATATAAATAATAACTTTTTTTCCTTCTTTAGAAATTAATTTGAATGCATTTTTTATAGCATTTATTGCTGATGAAGAAATTGTTCCAGCTTGATTATATGCATAAATTTTTATATATGAATTAATTATGAATTTTTCAATAGGCTTTCTTTCTATTTTTGAATCTACAATATATAAATTTGCAAATATTCCTTTTTCATATAATATTCTAGAAGTATAATCTCCTACAATTATTAATTTTTTTTCATTAATATTTTCTTTAATTTCATTAATTAATTCTTCATTTTTATTAATTAATTTTCCTAATGGCTTTTTCAATTCTTTTTTTATTTCTTCTGGGAAAATAATTAATAATTCTTTCAAAATTTTTCAATTATTCTTTAAAAATAGATAAATTTTAATTTTTATGTTTATTTAAAAGTTTATTTTCTATTAATAAATATAAATAACAATATTTAAGGTTTATTAAAAATGGAAGAAAGAAAAAATTGGATAATTACTCATGGCGATGCTGATGGAATTTGTGCTGGAGCTATAGCTTATAGTATTTTTAAAGATTCAAATATATTATTTTCAAATCCAGTTAATCTTTTAAATACATTAAATGAAATTCAAAATGATGCTTTTAGAATAATTATAAGTGATATAGCAATTATTGAAAATGATTCTAAGAAAATTGAAGAGAAAATAATGCAATTAAGTAATAAATGTGAAATCATTTATGTAGATCATCATCCACTTCCAGAAGATTTTGATATTAAAAAATTGCAAATAAAATTTATACATGAAGAAGAAGCATGTGCTTCTGAATTAATTTTTAGATTTCTTAATGATAAATTAAATAGCGAAATGGAAAGAGTTATGCTAATAGGTGCAATAGCAGATTATGCAGATAATACTCCTTTTATAGAAAAAGCTTTAGAAAAATGGGATAAAAGGACTTTATATTTTGAAGCAGGAATTTTAGTTAATGGTTTAGAAAGTTTTAGAAAAGATAAAGAAGATAAAGAAAAAATTTTAAAATTTTTAGCTTCAGGTAAGCCACCAAGTTTTCATCAAGGTTTAGTTGGCGCAGCAATAATGACTGCTTATTTAGAAGAAGAAATGAGATATAGAATTAAGAATAATTATAAAAAAATTGGTGAAGTTTCATATATAATTGATCCAAAAGGTCCATTAGGAAAAGCAGCTACATATGTAAAAAATGAAGGAAAAACTTTAGTAGGAATCGCAATAAATATTGAAAATAATAAAGTTGATATGAGTATAAGGACATCTTCTAATAAAGTAAATTTAAATTTAATTACAAAAAAGGTAGCTAAAAAATTCAATGGAAGTGGAGGAGGACATCCAACTGCAACTGGAGCAAGAATTCCAAAAATTAATTTAGAAGAATTTTTAGAAGAATTTAATAAAGAAATTGAGAAAACAATTAAAATCTAATTGAAAATAGAATTATTTTAAAAATGATAAAAGATAGTATGATTATCCTACTTTTATAGCATATGTACCTGGTTTATCTATTTTTAATGCTTTTGCAATATCAGATTTTTCTGGATCAAATATAATTACATAACCTAAGAATGAAGGTGATAAATCTGTTGATCCACAAACATCACAAGTATTTCCAGTAACTATTCTATGACATTTTCTACAAGCTTTTTCTTGTGCTGGCATTTTACTTTTCCTCCTTCTTTATTTCTTCCTTCTTTTCTTCTTTTGTTTCTTCTTTTATCCATTCAATTTTTCCAAGAAATGGTTGTCTAGTTGTTAAACCTATTTTCCCTTCTTTCTCAAAAGATAATGCAACAATTCTAGCTCTAACTTTATCTCCTACAGTAAGTTTTCTACCAGTTTTTTTACCTATAAGCATTGAATGTTTTTCATCATATGATATAAATTCATCCATTATTTGAGATATATGAAGAAAACCATCTATTGGTCCTATTCTTACAAATGAACCAAATTCAAGTATTTCGACAATTTCTCCCTCAACAACTTCTTGAAGTCTAGGATAAAATGTTAATAATCTACAATTAACTTTATGATAACTTGCTCCATTTCTTGCTATAACATATCCTACTGGGTCTACTTTTGCATCTATTACTAAAATAACATAACCTAATTCTTCACTTATTTTTCCTTCATAAATTTCTTTAAGTTGTTCTAAAGCAACATTCTCAAGGTTTTCATTAAATCTATTTGGAGGAATTCTAATAAATTCTTCTAATTCTACTATTGCAAACATTTTATCACCCTAAAATGAGAAAAATCTTATTTAAAATCCAAATATATAAAAACATTTAAATTTACCTAATTTTCTTTATATTTTTCTTTATTTCCTTTTATTTATTATTTTCCATTTAATTAAAAATACTTATACATAAAGATTTATTTTTTATTCTATTATTCCTTCAATATCAATTTTTCCATCCTTTTTTAAGAAAATTACAGGTAATTTTCTTTCTCTTAATTTTTTCTTAAGTTTCATATCACATGTTAAAACTGGATATTTATTTTTAAAAGCTATTTCTAATAAAGCTTCATCAGTAGAAATATTTTCATTATAAGAAATTTTTTTATATTTATTAGCAATTTCTAATGCAAGTTTAGCTTCTTTACTCTTTTTCCCTTTTTTCATTGAAATTTTCTCTAATTCTTTTAAAACATTCTCTAAAATTATAGGCTCTATAGGAATTTTCAAAATTTCTTCTAGCTTATAGAATAAATTCTCACCTTTTTGTATACAAGCTAATAAAAAACTAGTATCAATAAGTATTTTCATTTCTTATCCAATAACTTTTCCATAGCCAATAAGACGCCAACCTAAGCCAATTTTTCTAGAAATAACTACTCTTTCATTATCTTCAATGCATAAAGGTCTAGTAAGTTCAATTTCTACAATATCCTTTTTTCTATTTGTAATTATTCCACTTGTAACTGCAGAGTATGCATTTAATACTAATGTTTCTTTAATTTCTAATGGTTTAACATCTATAGATTCTTTTATACCAATTACTTTTTCAAATAATTTATATTCTAGAGTAAGATTTTTTCGTGTAGGTGGCAAAGTTCCAGGTTTTCCAGCAATATTTCCAACTAGACCATCACTTTTTGTTAATGATGGGTCTAATTTAGTTTCTATACCTATTAAACCTCCACTTTTAGCTATTTCTAAATTTTTATTTCCTACTTTTATATTTACTACTTCTGAAAATAATGATGAATATTCAGATTTAGGATCTCCTTCTTTAATTGGTAATCCTGGAGCTATTTCTATTTCATCTCCAATTTTTAAAGTACCTTGTGTTATCGAGCCACCAATCACTCCTCCCCTTAACTTTAATGCATCTTCTCCAGGTAAATTTATATCAAAAGATCTTAATATTGGCATTCTATAAGGTTTTGATAAATCTCTTTGAGGTGTTGGAATATATTTTTCAATAGCCCATAGTAATGCATCAATATTTGCTCCATGCTGGCCAGAAACAGGTATTATAGGAGCGTTTTCAGCAGCAGTTCCTTTAACTCCATTTATTATTTCTTTATAATTTTCCATTGCTCTTTCCATGCTTACTATATCTATTTTATTTTGTGCTATGATAATTTTCTTTATATCCATTATAGTTGCTGCTAAAAGATGTTCTTTATCTTGCAATTGTGGAAAATGGAAATGAGCATCTGCTACAAGTATTGCTCCATCAAATAATGCTGCACCTGAAAGCATAGTTACCATTAAGCTATGATGCCCAGGACAATCTATAAATGAAATAGCTCTTTGAAAAATTGTTTCAGATTTGCAATGTGGACATATTTTTTTAGTTGTGTAACATTGTGGAGGAGGACAATTTGGACATTTATATATCGCAGCATCAGCATAGCCAATTTTAATAGTAATCCCTCTTTTCAATTCTTCTGAATGCCTTCCAGTCCATATGCCAGTTATACTTTGAACTATAGTGGATTTGCCATTATCAACATGGCCTAATGTTCCTATATTAACTTCTGGCTGATTCGGTAATTCGTCCTCTTTCATATGGTACTTTTATTGAAAAAACATAATGATAAACATTTCCTTAAAAAATCGTTTTTTAAATATATAGAAAAAGAGACCCCCCTAATAGCTTAGTAATATTAAATTGCTTAAAAATAATCATATATTAATTTAAGAGGTAAATATGCACGTTAAATTGTATTTTCTACTTCCTAATCAATATATTTAATTCTATTAAAATCTATATTTATTTAAAAATCGAAGGTTTAAAAAAATATCTTTATCTCTTTATATTAAAATGACACATATCCATATTGAAGAGTATATACTTTGCAAGGATTCCTTACTAAATATTTAATTATTGCTATAAATTCTTCACAAATATCTTTAGGAGGAGCATATTCTTCTCTAATCTTTTTTGCTTCTTCATCTTTACCATAATAATACTTCTCATAAATACTCATTGGAACTAAGAGAATCCAATGAATAACTGGAACTCTTTCTTCATCCATCTCTACAAAAAAGTAATTCTTTTTATATTTTAGGAAATATCCAAAGTAAGGGAAATCCCCTAATTCAAAGAAATATCTTCTATCTCCAAAATAAAAAGACATTCTGACACACGCATCAGATGTATAATGAAATACAAATTCTGAATCTAACTTGATTTTCTTTATTTCTTCTATTATCATTTCATATTTATTTTTATTTATCAAATTCTCCCATTCTTTTATTTCTTCATCACTAAGTTTTTCTATTTTTACTTCTTCTTTATTTATTCTTGCTATCACATATTTCTCATTAGGATCTCTTTTTATAATTTTTATCTCATATTCTTTTTCCATATTTTCATCTCTTATATTCTAAACTTAAATTTTTAATATTTATTATTCTATTTTTATGAAATGAATTTATATTTTAATTGCTTCTTTACTTGGTTTAAATCTTTTAGAAATTTTTGGGTTAATATTATCAATTGATTTTAAAAGATATTCAAGTTTTTCATTATTTATTAAATTTTTAAATTCTTTTAATTCTTCTAAATTTCTTAATATTATTCCTCTCTTTTTAGTAGGATTTCCAAATTCATCCGAAGGATTTAATTCTACAACTATTCTTGCTGGTTTACTTTTTGATTGAGGATTTTTTAAAATGAAAATTCCATTAATTGTTGTTTTATTCTTTCTCAATCTTTTCCTTTTTCAAGCAAAAATCTTTTAATTTTGAAACAACTCTATTCTTTTACTTTCTCCAGCATAAATTGATGGTATTTCTTCATTATACTTTCTGGTATTGGATTCTCGACCTTTATGCCTTTAATCTTTGTTACTAATTCTTCATCTATAGTGTATATTTTATTGATTCCAAGTTCTTTAGCAAGTTCTACTAAGTAGCTATCCCAAGAGGATATGTTTAGTTCCATAGCTGAAACAAGTGCTTTTTCTGTAACCATTTTTGGTATGTTTTCATAGAATGCAGGTGATTCTAGGGATAATGTTTTCAGCAAAGTTTTTGTAACAATTTCCCTCTTTATTTTTAAGTATTTTGTCATAATTATATATGCACCCAAGTATGTACTTGTTGGAATTAAAATGCGTTTTTTCAGCGTGAGCGCATCAAAAAGTAATTTAGAAGCATATCCACGTGCCGGGTTTTTAAAATGTGCAATTACTATTATGCCAACATCAATAAGTGCCTCATAACCCAATTTTACGGAGTGCATATTTTTTATCAATGTACTTATCTTCACTCTCAACTTCCTCTCTATCTAGATCTATATCAGGAGCTTTCTCGGCAAGTTCCATGAAAGCTTTATGTATCGAATCGATAGAAAACTTTTCTAATATGACTCTATTTCCGACTACTCTACAAATTATTTTCTCATTACTACCTATTTTGAGAGCTTGCCTAACCTCCTTTGGAAGAACTATTCTCCCTTGACTATCTATTCTTAATATAGATTCCATAATTTTCACCATATATTCCATTTTTTATGGAACATATAAACTTTTTTCCTTAAAATATACTATATAAAACTAAAGCTTTTTCCGCATAATAATAGCAGCAGTATTAAATTATATTTATTTCTTTTTATTTATATATAAGAAAATCTATCGTAAGCTTGTAAAGCATGGAGAAATATTTTAAACTTAGATTTTTGCTAAAATAAAAAAATGATCTTACATTTTTCAATAAAATATTTAAGCTTATTTCCAGAAAATAATTCTAGAGAAATTTTTATGCAAAATGGATCGTATTTCTCATTTCTGATTTTAATAAAAGAATAGCTTTTAGCTAAATCGCTATTTTTTTGTAAAGCTTTTTTTGCTTTTTTTATAGACATGTTTGTTTATTGAGTTAATAGTATTATATCATTTTCATTAATTTTTTAAAAATATTTCCTCTCAAACTTTTAAAATTTAAGTCTTTTTCGATTAACCTTGACAAGTTATCAATTTAAGATCTATGAATGAATTAAGTAAAATGATTATGGAATACTTAAAAAGTAAGTTTTTATCAAAAATTAAATAATAATTAAAAAAACTGTTACTTTCTTTTTCTATTACAAGATAATTCTCTAGAGAGCAAATAAAAAAATATAAAAAAATAATTTCATTATTTTTTAAAAAAAATAAATGAATGATAGACTTTATAAAAAATTTATCTCTTAAAATTAAAATTCTTTAAATTTCATAAAAAAGGGAAAGGAAGTATTGTATTTAAGTCTAAAATAATTAATAATTTTAATCGAAAACTAAGTAAATTAAATTGAAAATACTTAAATTGTAATTTTTATTATTAAATTCTTAGAGTTGAGGCGAATGGCTCGCCAAATTCATATTTTTATTTAAAAATTGATGATTTTGCTATTAATAAATATATACTTCTTTTTATGGAGAGTGTAGATAATGGAAGAAATAAGTAGATACATTCCTAAAAAAATCGAAAAAAAAATATATGAATGGTGGGAATCTAATAATATTCCTGAAAAAGTAGCTGAATTAAATAAAGGAGCACCTATATTTTCTTTTCTTGAAGGACCTCCTACAGCTAATGGATATATGCATGTAGGTCATGCTAGAGGAAGAGTATACAAAGATATATATCTACGATATATGAATATGAAAGGTTTTTATGTTTGGAGAATGGCTGGATGGGATTGTCAAGGATTACCTACAGAACTTGAAGTTGAGAAAAAACTTAATCTTTCAACAAAAAGAGATGTTGAAGCATATGGTATTGAAAAATTCATAGAAGAATGTAATAAACTTGTAGATTATTATATTTCTCATTGGGTTGAAGCATCAAAAAAACTTGCTTTATGGCTTGATTATAAAAATGATTATCAAACAAGAAGAAATGAATATATGGAGCATATATGGTGGCTTCTAAAAAATGCTTATGAAAATGGATTATTAGTTGAAGATTTTAAAGTTGTTCCTATTTGTCCTCGTTGTGAAACAGCACTTTCATCTCATGAAGTTGCTCAAGGCTATGAAAAAGTTTATGATCCTTCAATCTATGTAAAATTTAAAATTAAAGGAAAAGAAAATGAATATATACTTATTTGGACAACAACACCATGGACATTAGTAGCAAATGAAGCAATAGCGATTCATCCAAATGAGAATTATGTTATTGTTTCTATTGGAAATGAAAAATGGATTCTAGCTGAAGCTTTATTAAATAAAGTTTTTGAAGAAATAGGAATAAAAGAATATAAAATAATTGAAAATTTTAAAGGAGATAAAATTATTGGTTTAGAATATATTCATCCATTAATAGAAGAAGTTAAAATACATGAAGAACATATAGGAAAAGCACATAAAGTTTATCCAGCAGAGTATGTAAGCATGGAAGAAGGGACTGGATGTGTTCATACAGCTCCAGCTCATGGACCAGAAGATTTTACATTAGGTAAAAAATTCAATTTACCAATTTTCTGTCCAATATCACAAAATGGCATATTTACTTCTGAAGGAGGAAAATATTCTGGTTTATACTTTAAAGATGCTGATAATATAATAATAGAAGACCTTTCTAAAAAAGGGTTATTAGTAAAAGCTGGAAAAATACTTCATACATATCCATTTTGCTGGAGATGTGGAACTCCTTTAATATATTTATCAAGTAAGCAATGGTTCTTAAAAGTTGATAAAATAAAAAATAGAATGATTGAAGAAAATAGAAATATAAAATGGTATCCTGAATGGGCTGGAACGAATAGATTTGGAGATTGGCTTCAAAATGCTGAAGATTGGTGTATTTCAAGAACAAAATATTGGGGAACCCCTTTAAATGTTTGGACATGTTCAAAATGTGGTGAAAGGAAAGTTATAGGAAGGATAAAAGAGCTAGAAGAAGCTATAAAGAAGCCTTCACGTTTAGAATTGCATAGACCTTGGATAGATCAATTTGTTTTTAAATGTGAAAAATGCAATGGAGAAATGTATAGAGAACCTTATGTATTAGACACATGGCTTGATTCTGGAGTTGCACATTTTGCTAGTATAAATTACATAAATGATAAAACATTATTTGATAAGCTTCATCCATTTGATTTTATAACAGAAGCAATAGATCAAACTAGAGGCTGGTTTTACACACTTTTATTCACATCAATAATAGCATTCAATATTGCTCCATTTAAAACAGTTCTTACACAAGGGCATGTTTTAGATAAAGAAGGGAAAAAGATGTCAAAATCTCGTGGAAATGTTATATGGGCTTTAGATGCTTTTGAAAAATATGGAGTAGACCCTCTTAGAGTATATTTAATATCTAAATCTCAACCATGGGATTCAATGAATTTTATTCCAGAAGAAGTTTCAGAAGTTAGAGAAAATTTAAATATTCTTTTTAATGTTTTCTTATTTGCTAAAACTTATTTTGAATTAGATAAATTTGATCCTTCAAAACATTCTATTCAATTATATCAATATTATATGAGAATTGAAGATAAATGGATAATATCAAGAATAAATTCTTTAATAAAAAATGTAGAAGCTTCTCTTGAATCTTATCAACCACATTATGCTGTTAGACAATTATTAGATTTTACAGTAAATGAATTAAGTAGAATATACATACGTGCTATAAGAAGAAGGGCATGGATTGAAGAAACTACAAAAGATAAAATTGCTGCTTATGTTACTTTAAATTATGTTTTAGAAAGACTTATTAGATTATGGGCTCCAATAATACCTTATCTTTCAGAATTTTTATATCAATTAATGAAAAAGCCAGAAGATCCAGAAAGTGTCCATATGCTTAAATGGCCTAGGGTAGATGAAAAATATATTGATCAAGAAATTGAAGATTCAATGGAAATAGTTCAAGAAGTATTATCAACAGCCCTTTCTTGTAGACAAAAAGCTGGTAAAAAACTTAGATGGCCTGTTAGCCATATATTAATTTCTCCAAATTCTATTAGAGTTAAAAAATCTTTAACAATTTTTAAAGATTATCTTAAAGAACAAATGAATACTAATAAATTAACAATTCTTAATATAGGTGAAAAACCAGAAGGAGTAACTATTAAAGCTAAACCTATTCCATCAAAATTAGGTCCTAAATTAGGTAAAAAATTTGGAATATTAATAGAAACATTAGAAAATATTGATAATGAAAAAATATTTTCTGAAATAATTAATAAAAATGAAATTGAAATAAAATTAATAGATGGAACAATCATTAAAATTAACTCAGAAGAAATGGAATTTATTGAAGAAATTCCAGATTATATGAGTTTTTCTGAAGGAAAATTTTCTAAGATATACTTAGATAAAAGAGAAGATGAATATATAAAATCTATTTCATTAGCAAATGAAATTATTCGTAGAACACAAATAATGAGAAAAGAATTAAAATTGAATGTAAGCGATTATATAGAATGTGTAATATTTGTACCATCAAAAGAGAAAAGCGATTTATTAATTAAAGTAAGCGATTATATAAAAGAAGAAACTAGAGCTAAAAAAATAAGCATATTGCATGAAAAAATACCTTTAGATAAAGAAGGTTATTTAATAAAAGAATGGAATATTATAGGGGAAAAATTTGAAATTTATGTTAGAAAAGCAAAATAACATACATAAAAATGAAGAATATAGTTATGATTTACATATTCATAGTATTTATTCATATGATAGTTTATCAAAAATAGAAGATATAATTGAAGCAGCTATTAAGAAAAATCTTTCAGGAATAGCTATAACAGATCATAATGAAATAAATGGAGCAATAAAAGCTAAGAGAATTGCAAAAGGAAGAATAGATATAATATTAGGTGAAGAAATAAATACTAATGAAGGACAAATATTAGCTTTATTCATTCAAGAAAAAATTAATGAAAAAGATTTATTGAATGTATTGGATAATATTCATAGTCAAGATGGATTAGCTATATTGCCACATCCAACATCATTTAGAAATAGGAAACTTTTAGAAAAGATCTTAAAAGAAAAAGAATTAAGAAGAAAAATTAATGCAATAGAAGCATTTAATGCAAGGAACATTTTTTCAAAGGATAATGAAAAAGCATATGAAATAGCAAAAAAAGAAAATTTTCCAATAATAGGAGGGAGTGATGCCCATACAATTTCAGAAATAGGCTCAGGAAAAACTATTATAAAAGATTTTGGAATAGAAAATCTAAGAAAAGCAATATTAAAATGTGAAACACATATTTCAGGAAAAAAACTTAGTATAACATGTCATTTTTCTTCAATTTATGCAACATTTTATAAAAAATTTTTTATAAAATGTCTTTAGAAACTTTTTTAAAAAAAATTAAAGAGCTTGAAGAAGAAGATTTTATTATTCTTAAAGAGTTAGCTAAGAAAATGATTTATTTTGAATCTATACCATTAGAAACAATAATAAGATATTCTAAACTTCATGAGGATGAAGTGAATTATAGAATTAAAAGATTACAATCATATAAATTAATATGGAAACCAGGAGGTATTAAAAGGTATGTGTTAAATACTCTTGGATTAGATGTATTAGCTATTAAAAAATTACTAGATAAGAATATTCTATATGCTATTGGTAAAAAAATAGGAGTTGGAAAAGAGTCAGATGTATATGAAGGAATAACTCCTAATGAAGAAAGAATTGCATTAAAATTCTTTAGAATTGGAAGAATAAGTTTTAAAAAATATACAAGAAGTAGAGAATATATAGCTGAAGAGCATAATAGATTAATTGCTTCGATTAAAGCTGCTAAAAAAGAATTTGAAGCATTAAAAATATTATATAAAGAGAATATAAAAGTACCAAAGCCAATTGCAAGAAGCTTCCATACAGTTGTTACAGAAATTTTTATGGGTACTGAATTATCAAATATAGCTAAACTTGAAAATGCAGAAAATGTATTAGATAAAATTATTGAAGAATTAATAAAAATATTTAAATTAGGCATAATTCATAGAGATTTAAGTCCATATAATATATTAATTAAGCCAAATTTAGAAATTCTTTTTATAGATTGGCCTCAATGGGTAAATAAAAATCATCCAATGGCTTATGAATATTTACGTAGAGATATAGAAAATATATTTAGTTTTTTCAAGAGAAAATATGGAATAGAAAAGAAATATAATGAAATAGATAAAATTTTTAAGGAAGAAAGAAACTTTATATCCAAAAATAATTATACTGAAAGTGATAAAAATGGATAAAAAAATTACTTTAAGAATAATATTTATTGCAATTGGTTTAATAATGATTTTCATTCCAACATTTTTAAATGCTTACTTTGAAATGATTCAACAATCTAATATTCTTGGATTGAATTTTTTTGGAATACCTGTATTCTTTTTAATATCAATGATAGGCGGAATAATATCAATTTATGGATTATATTCAACTATTAAAGAAATGAGGAAAAGTTATAGAGAAACTGAAGAAGCTGCATTAAAAATGATTGAAACAGAATATGAAAAAGCAAAATCAAGTGGGATTATTGAAGAATTTGAAGAAATTGAAGAGAAAAAGATAAGTAAAATACCAGAATTAAAAGTCATTAGTGCAAGTAATGAAGAAGTTTGTCCACATTGTGGTAGCTTAAATCCATTAAAAACTCAAAAATGTGAATCTTGTGGAAAAGATATATATACTATAAATGAAGAGAAAATAAGTTGTCCAGTATGTGGAGCACCACTTGAAGAAATACCTGAAAGTGGTGGAAGAATAATGTGTAAAATATGCTTCTCTGAAATACAAGTAATAACTTAATTTTCATTAAGGTGGTTTCATGGAAATAGAGTATGGTAAAAAACCTTTAGCAGTAATCCAAAAACATTTAAATCAAGTAATTAAAGTGACTTTGAAAAATGATACTTCTTATGAGGGGAAAATGGTTGATTGTGATAATTATATGAATCTTGTAATAGAAAAAGCAATAGAGTATCATGGTAATGATAAAAAAGCTGGTTATGCAAGCGTTTTAATAAGAGGTAATAATATTTTATATATTCAATTTTCTTCACAATAAATTATTATAAAAAAAGTGATTCAAAATGCCCAATATAGTGATTGAAAAATTATATCAAAAACCTGTTGAAGAACAAAAAACAGAATTTGTTGAAAGGAAAGGAGTAGGACACCCAGATTTTTTAATAGATACTGCTTGTGAAGCTGTTAGTATAGCTTTAAGCAAATATTATTTAGATAATTTTGGCCAAATATTGCACCATAATGTTGATAAAGGATTATTAGTTGGAGGTAGAGCAAGCCCTTCTTTTGGAGGGGGAATTGTTGAAGAACCAATATACATTTTAGTAGCTGGTAGAGTCACAACAGAAGTAAATTATAAAAATGAAAGAAACACTATACCTTATGGAAGCTTAATAATTTCTTCTATAAAGCAAGTTATAAAAGAAAATTTTAGATTCTTAGATCCTGATAAGCATGTTATAATAGATTATAAAGTAAAACCAGGTTCAAGAGAATTAAAGACTATTGTAGAATCAAAAGAGAAAATACCATTAGCAAATGATACTTCTTATGGAGTTGGTTTTGCTCCTCTTTCAAAAGTTGAAAAACTTGTATACAATACTGAGAGATTAATAAATTCAAAAGAATTTAAATCTGAAATACCTGAAAGTGGCGAAGATTGTAAAGTAATGGGTGTTAGAAATAAAGATAAAATAGTATTAACAATTGCTGATGGGATTGTAAGTCATTTAACTCCAGATTTAGATCATTACATATCTGTAAAAGAAGAAATTAGAGAGAAAGTTTTAGATTTAGCATGTAAACTTGCTCCCGATAAAGAAATAGAAGTATATATAAATACAGCTGATAGGATATTTAAAGATCCTAAAAAAAGTAAAGTATACTTAACAGTAACAGGTACTTCTGCAGAAGCAGGAGATGATGGAAATACAGGAAGAGGAAATAGAGCTAATGGTTTAATAACACCTGCTAGACAAATGTCTCTTGAAGCTTGTGCAGGTAAAAATCCTGTATCCCATGTTGGTAAAATATATAATATTGCTGCTGAATTAATAGCAAAGAAAATATATGAAGAAGTAAAAGGTATACAAGAAGTATATGTTAAACTAGTAAGTCAAATAGGTAAACCAATAGATAAACCATTATTATCTTCTGTACAATTAATTACAGAAAACAACATATCATTTAGGTCTATAAAATATGAAGTAAAAGAGATAGTTAAAAGTGAATTGAAAAATATAACAAACATTACTCAACTTGTTTTAAATAGGAAAGTACAATTATTCTAAAAATAGAGATTTACTTATTATATAATTTTTGAAAATCTAAAATTTTTCATAAATTTAAAAATTATAAGATTTAGTAAATGATTTTTAAATTTATTTTTCAATGAATATTTTATTATATTCTTTAATTTTATCAAATATTTTTTCTATATCATTTTGCGAAACAAAAATGTTTAAAGGTTCAAAATCTTTTATTTGAAAAATTTTAAGATAGCTTTCTGGCATTTCAATATTTTTATTAGCTGGATAAACCCAATCTCCTTCATAAAGATATTTTTGAACTTCAGAAGATAAAATATATTCTATATATTTTTTAGCTAAATCTGGATTTTTTGCATTTTTAGCTATACTAACTCCATTTACTTTAATCCAGCTATATGCTTTATTATTTTCATAGAATAACTTAGCTGAAAAATAATTTAATGTATTATTCATTTCATAAATGAATATTGGATCAGTAGAAGTACCTATTAAAATAAATATTCCTTTTTCTCCACTAAGTAAATAATCATATGCTTTTCCTAATGTATCTTTCATAATCATACTATCCTTTATTTTTTGCCACCATTCAATCCAATTTTTATTTAAAACTTTTTCATATAAAAATACTTGTAATGCAAAAAAATGCAATCCAAGTTCAACTTTATTTGGATCCATTAATACTAAATGTTGACTAATCCTTTGATCTGAAAGTGTTGATATTCCAGGTTTTTCTAATAATTGTTTATATTGTTCTGGAACATTTTTTTCATTAATTATTATTGCTAAAGGAACATAAGAAAATGGAATAGAATAAAAATCTTTATCTAAATAATCAATAAGCCAACTATGCAATTCATTTATTTTTTCTGGTTTATATGTTTGAAGCAAATTATTCTTCTTTGCTTTTATTAATAATATATTATCTATTCCAAGAAAAATATCTGGACTTGGTAATTTTCCATTTATTACACTATCTAACATTATTGTTACATTTGGAAAATATTTAACTTCAATTTCAACATTATATTTTTTCTTAAATCCATTAAAGAAAGCTTCTTCTCCTTCTTTTGAACTAGGGCCTATTTTCATAAATCCTTGTAAAGCATATATTACAATTTTATTACTAACTTTCTCTGGTTTAAATACTTCATAAAAAATGGCTAAAGTTATTAAAGCTATAATGAATATTATAGCTAGTAATAATATCTCATTTTTCTTCTTTTTCTTTATTTTCTTCTTTTTATCCAATTTTATCGCTTTTTCTAAATTATTTTTGTTATTTAAAAATTTTCATTTATATACTTAATATTTACCTTTTATAAAAAATTATGAATATGAATAATAGGTGATGGGAATGGTTACATATTTTTTTGAAGAAAGAATTTCAACAAAAGGAGAAAACGATGTAGTAGATATAACTGAAATAACTAGTAATATTATTAAGAAATCAAATATAAAAAATGGTTTAATTAATATTTTTATTCCTGGATCTACTGGAGCAGTTACAACTATAGAATATGAGCCTGGACTTTGTGAACATGATTTACCTGAAGCACTTAATAGAATAGCTCCAAAAAATGCTAAATATATGCATCATTTAAGATGGGGAGATGATAATGGTCATTCGCATGTAAGAGCTTCTATTATTGGACCGAGTTTAACAATTCCAATAAAAAATGGAAAACTACTTTTAGGTACATGGCAGCAAATTGTATTTTTAGAACTTGATACTAGACCTAGGGATAGAAGAATAGTATTTACAATAATAGGTGAATGAAATTATTCAAACCGAATAATCTTTAAGGTTTAACTACTTCTAAATTATACTTCTTAGCTATTTTAGCTTGCGTATTATCAATTGTTAATAATGGAATCTTTTTCTTAAAAGCCAAGGCTATATATAACGAATCATAAATAGTAATCTTATTTTCCATAGCTATTTTCATTGCTTCTTCAATTAAATCTATTTCACTTATCAATTGTATTACATTTTTCATAAGCTTTATTAAAATTTCAAATCTTTTAATAGCATCATTATTTGAAATATATCCTCTTACATATGCTTTCCATATCGAATTTCCAACTTCTTTAATAATATGATCAACACTTATGCATTCTTTAATATAGCTAGAAATATATTGATAGCTTTCCTCCTTCATTATAAATGCTGTTAAAGCTGAAGCATCAATAACTATCACGATCCTCCCTCACAGATTTAATAGAAAAACCCTTAGGCACATTTGCAGGTCCTATTTTTTCTAAATCATTTATAATTTCTTTAAGAGCTTTTTCCTTTTTTACATAATTAATACGTTCAATAATATAATTCCTCAATTCTTCAGACCAATTAACTTCATTCTTCAATTTATCAAATTCAGCTTTAATATTTTTTGGTACTTTAAAACTAATAGTTTCCGACATGGTAATCGATAAAGTATACTAAAAGGTATCTTATAAGGTTTACTATTAATGTTTTCTTAAAAAAAGGTTTAGATTTAAAAATAAATAAATTATTTTTTTGATAAAAGAGCTGTTTCAAGAGCCCATCTAATAGAATTAATTATCTCTTTTAATCTAGTTTCTGAGCCATAATTTTTTATAATTATCTCTTTTATATATTCTCCTTCTTGTAAAATATCATAGCTTATTTCCATTCCTGGTTGAAGTTGCCCAGAATCTATTAATTTTTTATCTTTTTGAACCATCCCATCCAATACTTTTTTTATAAAAAATGATTTAAATGGTCTAGTTTCTTGAGTTAATTTTATTTCTGGACTTGGAGTTATTCTAATTGTATTTGATGTTATTTGAATAGTTCCAAGCAATTCTCCTTTTCTAGATCTTATTTCTCTAAGTTCTTCAGCTTCTTTAGGAATTTGAGCTTTAGATATTTCAATTTGTTTAAAACTTTTAGCTACAAGTTGTTCATTAATTATACTTAAAATAGTTTTAATCATATCTATTTCTTTATTTAATTCTATTATTTTTTGTTCAAGATATTTTTTTATTTCAGCTAAAGCTTTAATTTTTTCTTCTTCACTCAAATATTTTCACTTAAAGCATTTCATACTTTAGTATATAAATAATTTAAAAAGTTTTTTAAATAAACTAAGATTTTCTTTTTTAAAATAATTGTGGGATACGAAAAAAATAAATATTAGAGTGAATTAAAGAAATAAGTAAAATAAAGTGAGGAAAAATGAATAGAAAAATATTATCTATATGTCTATTAATGCTTTGTTCTCTAATGATAATTTCAACAACTCTAGTATTTCCAATAAATGCTCAAGAAAAACAAACATATGAACCATATGGCCCAAGGGTAGATTTTGTAATTTGTAAAATATATACTAATGAACTTGCTGAAAGCTTTGCTTTAAGAGCTGGAGAAATAGATTTAATGGATTGGCCTGTAGCACCAGATCTAGTACCCGAATTTAAAGAAGATCCGAACATAAAACTTTATCCATATGAAGAATTTGGAATGTTTGAAATAGATATAAATCATAGAAGATGGCCAACAAGCGATGTAAACTTTAGAAGAGCATTAGCTCATTTAGTTAATAAAGAAAAATTAGTATCAGAAGTTGTTAAAGGATTTGGAAAAGTTATGGATTCTGTTTTAACTGATGTATGGGGTGTATTCTATAATCCAAATGTTCCAAAATATGAATATAATCCAGCTAAAGCAGCTGAAATACTTGATAAAGCAGGATTTGTTAAAGGTCCAGATGGATGGAGAATAGATCCAAAAACAGGTAAAAAATTAGATCCAATAGTTTTCTATGTTAGAGTAGATCATATACCTAGAAAAACCGCTGGTGAATGGCTTGCAGCAGAAATGCAGAAAATAGGAATACCTGTTGATTTACACGTTGTTGAAAGAAAAGTTTGTTATCAAAAAGTAATGGTTGAATATGATTATCATTTATACACGGGAGGATGGAGCTTAGGAAGAGATCCAGATCATCTATATGATCTATATCATTCATCCATGGATGTCTATCCAGAACCTTGGGCAAATAATTATCCAGGCTTTAGAAATGCTGAATTTGATAAAGCAGCTGAGAAAGTTAAATGGGGCGAAACATTTGAAGAAGTAAAAGAAGGTGCTTGGGAAGCACAAAGAATATTCATGGATCAAGTAGCCACTATACCATTATATCAAAGTGCTGCTGTAATAGGTGCAAGTGCTAAATGGGAAGGATGGGTAAACATGAAAGGATATGGTGTTGGTACTGGTGCTGGAGCATGGTGGAGTCTATTTAATGCTCATTTAAAAGATATGCCATTTGGTGGAACGCTTAGATTTGGATTTAAGAGTGAACCTGAAGATTTGAACCCTATTAGAGGCATGTGGGTTTGGGATTGGTATGTTCTACAAGAAATCTATGAAGGTGTTCCTTATGCTGTAGATCCATACACATTAGAAGATATTCCATGGACAGCTACATGGAAGACTGAACCATGGGAATATGCTCCAGGGAAAAAAGGTATGAAAATAATTTATAAACTAGCTGAAAATATGACTTTCCATGATGGAAAACCAGTTACAGCTGAAGATGTTAAATTTACTTATGAATTCTTTATGAAATATCAACCTCCAAGATATTTGCCAGTAATTGAAAAACTTGTTAAAGTTGAAGCTCCAGATAAATATACAGTAGTACTCTATTGCAATGTCTCAAGTTATTTATTACTTCATACTATTTCTACAATAATATTACCTAAACATATATGGGAAAAAGTTGGTGAAAAATGGACTACATATGATTGTGTCGCAGAAGGAACATTAATCGGTTCAGGACCATTCCAATTTGTTGAATATAAACCAGGAGAATATGTTTTACTTAAAGCTTTCAAAGATTACTTTAGGAGACATCCAGATAAGAAGATTTCAGCTAAAGCTGTATCTATTCCATCAACTATTGCTGCAGGACAAAAGCCTTCAGTAACTATTCAAGCTTTAGATTATTCAGGAAAGCCTATAACTGGAGATGCAAGAGTAACTTTAAGTGTTGCTGGACAAACTATTGAAATGAGACATATTGGTGGAGGAGTATGGGAGACTACTTTACCAGCTTTAACTGAAGGTTCATATACTTTAGAATTCAATATTGTTTGGCGTAGCCCAATAGGAGATTATACTACAAAATTAACTTCTCCATTAACTGTTAGTGGTGTTGCAACCATTACAACAGCTACTTTACCAACAGTTGCACCAATAACTGGGCCAGCTCCAAGTGCAGGTATGGATATTGCTTTAGGAATTATAGTATTTGCAATAGTTCTTTTAGCTATAGGCTTTGTAATAAGTAGATTAAAAGTAGCACCTCCAGCACCAACTCCAAAACCAGCATAATTCCTTTTAATTCCCTCTTTTTTTATTTTTTTAAAAAAAATAAAAAAACTAAAATATTAATAAGCAACTTTTTAAAATGGTTTAAAAAAGTAAAGAGTTTGAAAGAGGGTTTTAATATTGGGGCTAAGGAAATATATAGTTAAAAGAACCATATATACAATTATATTAATTTATATAGTTTTAACTGTTAATTTTATCATTTTTCAATTAATGCCAGCTGATCCAGTTACAATTATGGCTAGTTCTCTTAGACTCAAACCAGAGCAAGCAAAAAGATTAGTAGAAATATTTGGTTTAAATGAACCTCTCTATATAAGATATTTAAAATATATTAAAAATATGTTTTTATGGGAATTTGGTTATTCTTACTATTCTCAACATCCAGTAATAAATGAAATAATGGAAAGACTTCCAAATACAATCTTATTGCTTGGAGTTTCAACAATTTTCTCAATAATATTCGGAGTATTTACTGGAGTTTATGCTGCTGCTAAAAGAGGGGAAAAGCTTGATTTAAGCATAATGACAAGTTCTCTTATAATTAGCAATTTACCTGTTTTTTGGACAGGAATGATTTTCCTATATGTTTTTGGTTTTATATTTAAAATATTTCCATTTGGAGGGACTATTAGTCCTCCATCTCCAACAAATCCTCTTACAGATCCATTAAGTATTACAATAGATATTTTATGGCATTTATTCCTTCCAGGGTTTACATTATTTTTGTTTAGCTATGGAGCATACACTTTATTAATGAGAAGCACGATGATTGAAAGTCTTACAGAAGATTATATAATAACTGCTAGAGCAAAAGGTGTTGATGAAAGAACAGTACTTTTTAAACATGCTTTTAGAAATGCTTCTCTTCCATTAGTAACAAATATTGCATTATCTTTTGCTAGTATAATAAGTGGCGCAATAGCTACAGAAACAGTTTTTTCATGGCATGGAATGGGTTTATTAACATGGGATGCAGTTATGCAAGCGGATTATCCTGTTCTTCAAGCAATATTCTATATATTTGCATTATCAACTATTTTTGCAAACTTTATTGCAGATATTCTTTATGGCTTTATAGATCCCAGGATAAAGTATGAATAGGAGAAATAAAAATGTTAAGTTTATTTGAAATTTTTAGAGAACGAAGAACTTATCAAAAAATTATTAGAAATGTAAAGAATTTTTGGAATAGTTTTAAAAGAAATAGAAAAGGGATTATTGGTTTAGCTATATTATTATTCTTTTTAGCTATAGCTATTTTAGCCCCAATTCTAGCTCCACATGATCCCTTGAATGATTATTATGTAGCAGGTCATAGAGCTGCTCCTGAATGGGCTGCACCATTCCTAGGATCATATAGTTTAAACATGTTTCCAATAAAAGATCCAAAGTTTTCTTCTGAAAATGCTTTGAATGAATGGAATATTTCTTTACCTTATGGAAGTTTATTTGAAATTTCTTCATCCTATTCAAAGATTACAATTTCACCTGAAATACAAAAAATTTTAGCTTTACCTAAAGAACAAAATGTTTTAGGAAGTATACATATAAATCTTAAAAAAACTACTAAAGAGCCGCTTCTATTAAAAACAATTAATATTAGTAAAACTTTCAATTATGAATATTCTGCTCCACCTAAGAAATTTATATGTAGTTTTATGGCTTTAAAGGAAGGTTCTGAAGATATATATGTTACAATAAACTATTTTATAATCACACCTAAATATGGAAAAGTAATATTACTTTCTAAAAGATTGTCTGAAAATTCATGGCTTATACAAAATGTTGATTCTCATAGTTCAGATGTTAAGAGAAATGTTGGTAAACTTGTTGGAGATCCAACTGGGATATTAACAGAAGTGCCTCCAACTCTTTTTACAAGTAAAGGAAAATATACTTTTGGAATACAAATAGATCTATATGATGAATCAAAAAATGAGAGCAATGTAGATATTTATTTAACAAATATGAATATAAAACTTCTAGGTTCAGCTTATGGAATACTTGGAACTGATTGGGCTGGAAGAGATTTATATTCACAACTTTTGTATGGTTCTAGAACAACTTTATACATAGCTTTTCTATGTGCATTCATATCTGTTAGCATAGGTTTAATAGTTGGTCTTGTTTCTGGATATGTTGGAGGCTTAACAGATGAAATATCTATGAGATTTACAGATGTATTATTAACTCTTCCATACCTTCCTTTAGTACTTGTTTTAATGGCTGTTTTAGGAGCTAAAATTGAAAATTTAATAATTTTGCTTGGTTTCTTAGGATGGATGGGTTTTGCTAGAATGGTCAGATCTCAAACATTAAGCTTAAAAGAGAGAGCATTTGTTGAAGCTTCAAGAGCTTTAGGAGCTTCTACTGGACATATAATTTTTAAGCACATTTTACCAAATGTAATGGGATTGGTATATGTTGCATTAGCATTAAATGTTCCTACAATAATTGTAGCTGAAGCTTGGCTTAGCTTCCTTGGTTTAGGAGACCCAAATAGAGTAACATGGGGGAAAATGATTTTTGAAGCAGAAATAAATCATGCATTAACAGAATTTAATTGGATTCTTCCACCAGGAATATGCATAGGTCTTATATCTTTATCATTCGTATTAATCGGTTATTCTTTAGATGAAATATTAAATCCAAGACTTAGAAAAAGATAAATTCATTTACTTGAAAGTATTCCTCCTAAAAGTACTCCAATAAGCATTATAGGAGAAAATATAAAAATTCTTACACTTATAGAACTTAAAGCATATTTTTCAAGTAAAGCTTGTATAGCTATAAGTCCTAAAGTTGCTGGTAAAATCATTATTTCATACATTATTATTGCTGAAATTATAATTGTTAAAATGAATGTAATTAAAGCTTTTTTTAGATTAGCTATTAAATATCCAGATAAAAAGCTTGAAATAAAAACTATCATTATTTGAATAAAATCTATTGTTTGTTCTGCATATACTTTATACATTGATATAAAATTTATATTTGAAATGATTATAGACCAACCAATTACAATTAAGATATCTTTTATTTTTTGATTCATTTATTTTTTTAATAAACTATTTATATGCTTCCTTAAAAATATTAAAAAGTAGAAAAATATGAAGTGAAATAAATGAATAAGAAAATAGTTTTAATTATATTTTTATTATTAATATTTTCTTCTTTTATAATGGGAATTTTTGCAATAAATGAGCATTTAAAAATTTGGGAAACTATTTCTGAAATAGATATTAAAATAACTAATATTTCATTCATAAAATATGATAAAGAAAAAATTAATGCTATTATAGAATTTGAAATATTTAATAATAAACCTTATTTAGGAATTACATTAAAAAATTTTCAAGGAGCAGTATATTTTTATCTTAAAGATTGGACTAAAATAGGGATTTTTGATGAAATGCTTGGTGGAATAATTTATCCAAATTCTTCTAAAAAATATACAATAAATATATTATTAACTGGAATAAATATAGAGGAAGCTTTAGATATAATTGAAAAAAATCAATATAAATTTTATATAAATTCTAGATTATTCATTAGAGAACCAATAGAGATTGGACTATTTTTTGATCTATATTATCCTTAAAAAATAAAAATTAATATTTTAAAAATTTTTATTTTTTATTTAAAATGTGTAGATTATTTGGTTATATATCTATTAAACCTAGCAATGCCAAAGAATTTCTTATAGATTCAAAATGCTCATTATATACTCAAAGTTATATTGATGAAAAAAATAAGCAAAGTGATGGATGGGGAATTGCTTATTATAAAAACTTAGAGCCCATAGTTTATAAAAGTAAGAATCCTATATATAATGAAAAAGATAAGCTTCTAAATATTTTAAATAAAATTTCTTCAAGAATAATTTTAATGCATATAAGAAAAGCAAGTAATCCTAAAAATTTGCCTATTGAAAAGCTTCTTACTATAGAAAATGTCCAACCTTTTTATTATAAAAATTGTGTATTCATACATAATGGAACAATAAATATTCCTGATTATGTTATTTCAGAATTAGGAAATTATAAGAGAATGGTTAAAAGTTTGAATGATAGTGAAACATATTTCTGGTATATTATAAAAAAATTAGAAGAAGAAAAAATAAATTTAGCTGAAGCATTAATTGATTTTGAAGAATTTTTATGGAATAAGTGGAATTCTATTAATATTAAAGATTTCAAAAATCCATATAGTTCTTTAAATTCTATTTTTAGCGATAGTAAAAAAGTTTATGCGATATGTAAATACAATGAAAGCAATGGTACTTCTTTATGCTTTAAAGATCAACCATATTTTGAGATGTGCTATAAAGCAAATAAAGATTCCCTTATAGTTTCATCTGAAAAAATAGATAATAGTAATGAATGGAAAGTTTTAAAGAATAATGAATTTTTAATAGCACAAATTATAGATAAAGAAATAGTTTTCCAAATAGATAAAATATTTTAATTTAATATAATTTTTAGATTTATTTTTTATAAGCTAAAGCTTTAGCTATTGCTTCACCAAATTCTTCAGCAGCTGCTGGACCATTAGCAGTTATAATTTTCCCATCTATTTCAACATTTGCACCAGTATAAATAGCCCCCATATTTTTTATTCTTTCTGCTTCAGAAGGCCATACAGTAGCTTTTTTTCCTTGTAATACTCCAGCATTAGCTAAAGTAACAGGTGCTATACATATAGCACATAGTATTTTATCTTTTTTTATAGCTTCTTTAGCAATTGAATGAGCTATTGGATCATTCCAATATTGAGAAGCCCCAGAGCCACCTACAAAAATGATTGCATCATATTCTTCTACTTTTATTTCATTTATTAAAATATCTGGCTTTATTTTCATTCCAAGCATTCCTGTAGCAATATTAGTTGTTGAAGAAGCTATTATTACTTTTGCCCCATATTTCTCAAGTATTTCTTTAGGTTTTTGAAGTTCTTCATCTCGAAAATCTTTTTCAGCAATTATCATAACAACTTTTAAGCCACTTAGATTTATTCCTTCTTCAATTTTCTTAATAGGTTTATAATAGAACATAAATAATACACTCGATACTATTATAGCTACTATTATTAAAAAAATTAATATAATAACTTTCTTTTTCATAATTTAAATATTTTTATTAACTACTAGATAAATTTTATTTTTTATTTAATATTTATTTAAAATAGCAGCTATTGTTCCATATAGAACTATATCATCTCCAAGTGGAGTTATAATTATTTCAGGAAGCCTATTTACTGCATAATTTCCTACATATTTTTTAATTGGATTTATAACAAGTTCTTTATTTTTAAGAGCTATCGCTCCTCCTATTGTGATTAAGCTTGGATCATATACATTTATTAAATTTGCTATACCTATAGCATTTAATCTACCTATTTCTTCAACTATTTTTATTGAAATTTCATCCTTTTCTTTAGCTGCTTCATAAAGCATTTTTGCTGAAACATTATCAATATTATAGTTAGAATATTTCATTAATAAACTCTTTTTCTTTTCCTCTTCACTTATTTTCTCAAGGAAAAGTTTAATGAAATTTGGAATATTTGCTCCTGAACAATATGCTTCCCAATGTCCTCTTTTTCCACAACCACATTTAAGTTTTCCTTCATAATCTATTGTTATATGTCCTACTTCAGCAGCATTTCCATCTTTTCCAAGTAATAATTTTCCATCTACTATTGCTCCTCCACCTATTCCAGTACTAAAAGTTACATATACTAGATTATCTATATTCTTACCTGCACCAAAGATTTTTTCTCCAAGAACAGCTGCATTGCAATCATTTAAAAGTTCTACATTTATTTTAAATTCTTCTTTTATTGGTTCTACTAATGGAATAAAATCATATTGAGGAATATTGGGTGTTTTGAGTAATCCTCCTCTTTTTAAATCCAATGGTCCAATAGAGCCAATTCCAATTCCCATAATATCTTCTTTTTTAATAGAATTTATTAATGAATAAATTAATCTTATGATTTGCTTACTTATTGCTTCAGCACCTTTCTCTTTTTCAGTTTTTTCAATAATTTTATTTAATATTTTCCCTTCTTTATTAGCTAAAGCAACTCTAACATTTGTAGCTCCTAAATCAACTCCAATAATATACTCTTTAACCATAATTAATCTTAAAAAATAATAAATTAAAAATATTTATTTTATTTCATGAAAATATAAAATTATACTCTTCTTCCTCTTCTACCGCCTTTCTTCCTTATTGAATCATGAGGAAGAGGTGTAACATCCTCTATTCTACCTATTTCTACTCCTGAACGCGCTATTGCTCTAATAGCTGCTTGAGTACCTGGTCCAGGAGTACGCGCTTTAGCTCCTCCAGGAGCTCTTACTTGAATATGTACTCCTATAAGCCCTTTACTTTTAGCTACTTCCATAGCATATGTTGCAGCTCTTGTTGCTGCATAAGGTGTTGGTTCAAGTCTTCCAGCATCAACAAACATACCACCTGATGCTCTTGCAAGAGTTTCTGCACCTGTTAAATCAGTTATGTGTACAATTATATTATTATAAGAAGAGTAAATATGAGCTATTCCCCATATCCCTTTTTTAACTTTTTTCTTTTGGATTGCTTCTGTTTCGCTCATATTTTTTCACTATCCCTTAACATTAGCTTCAATAGGTATTTTCACTTTAATTTTCCCTTCTTCTCCTCTTTTAACATGATAACTGGGGGATTTAACTTTTTTATCTCCTATTAATACATGCCCATGTGTTATTAATTGTCTTGCATGATAAATTGTTTTAGCATATCCAAGATCGTATAAAACTGTTTGTAACCTTCTTTTTAAGAAGTCTCTCACAGTTAAACTTAAAATATCATCCAATGTTGCTCCTGGTTGCAAAACACCTAATTTTATCAATTTTTCTATAAGTATTTTTTCAAGTTTCTCTCTTTTTTCTCCAGTTAATGCAAAAAGTTTTCTAGCAATAGCTCTATACTTTCTTAAAGTACTAGCAGCTCTCCATAATTCTCTTTTATTTCTTAATCCAAATTCTCCTAATAATTTAAGTTCCTCGCTTAAAACATCTGCTCTCCAAGGATGAGCTGGACCTTCATACTTTTTTCTTTGTCTTTTTGGATCTCCCATATTAATTCACTTTTTATTCTTTCTTTTCTTTCTTTTCAGTTTGAGTTTGAGCTTGAGCTATTGCTCTTCTTAAAACTCCTACAGCAGCATGCTTTCTTCCAGTTGTTTTAGTTCTTTGTCCTCTAACTTTTAATCCTAATGAATGCCTTACTCCTCTCCAAGATTTAATTTTCTTTTCCCTTTCAATATCTTCTTTAATTGTTAATACTAAATCTGATCCATGTAAATGTAAATCTTTTCCTGTTTTTAAATCTCTTCTTCTATTCAATAACCATGAAGGAATACCATATGATAATGGATTTGAAATTGCATCTTCAATTTTTTGAATTTGATTTTCAGATAAAAATCCTATTCTTTCATCTGGATTTATATTTAAAGCTCTTGAAATAGCATACCCAAAAAATATTCCAACACCTTTTATTTTTGATAGAGCATAAGGTACTTTTAAAGAACCATCTAAATCTGTACCTAATACTCTAACTATACGTTTAAATTCATTCGACATTTCTTATGCGACAATTAAAAAAGCAATATTTAAACTTTTAATTGATTTTATTAAAAACTATTTTTTAATATTTTTAATTTTTGAATTAAATTCTATTAAAATCTTTGTTATTTCATTTTCTGTATTTAAAGTAATAACTTTCATTTTTTTAACTTCTTCTATTTTTATTATATTTTCCTTTTCAAGAGGTTGAATAACTCTTGCAATAGTTGATGGAGAAAGATTAAGTAATTTTGCTATAAAATTTTGAGTAACGATTTTATTTGGATTATCCAATAAAAATTGTAAAAGCTTTACTTGAGCTTTACTATTAAATAATGATACTAAATCAACCATTTATAATCAACTTTTTTTTAAAAAATAAATATTATTTTTATTTTAAAAATAGTTATATTTAAAGCTTATTTTAATATTGAAGCATTTAGAATATTTTTAAATTTATAGGCTTTTTAATAAATTTTCATTTATAAATATATATAAACAACTTAAGGAAATAAAAAAATTATGTTTAAACTATCTAAGAAAACAAAACCAATAGTAAATATAGAAAATGTAGTTGCTTCAGTAACTTTAAATCAAAAAATAGATCTTCCAGCAATACAAAAAACATTTCCAGATTTAGTAGATTATAGGCCAAGTCAATTTCCAGGATTAGTATTTAGATTAAAGAAACCAAAAACTGCAACTCTTATATTTGGCTCTGGAAAAATGGTTTCAACAGGAGCTAAAAGTGAAAAAGAATCAATAAAAGCAGTAAAAAAAGTAGTTAGTATGCTTAAAGATGCAGGTTTTATAATAAAAAATGAGCCTCAAATAGAAATACAAAATATAGTAGCATCAGTAGACCTTAAAGGAAAAGTTGATCTTGAAAAATCAGCTGAACTTTTAGAATATACTTTATACGAGCCCGAGCAATAAATTTGCGTGAATCGCAAATTTGCGAATCCCTGGGCTCATATATAGGATGTTTAAACCAAAAGTAGTAATATTAATATTTGCTAGTGGAAAACTTGTTGTTACAGGAGGGAAAGAAGAAAGTGATGTTTTTGAAGCTGTTGATATTGTGAAAAAAACTTTAGAATCTAAACAACTTATTACTTATACTGAATAAATATTAAACTATTCTTTTTTTAAAAAAAGAAAAAAGCTAGATATTGAATATTTTATGAGGGTATACATGCTCTATTACATCTTTCCAATCTTCTTAACATACCATTCTTTATAAAATTATAATCTACTTCATTAATAGTTTCTAATAATTTACAATTTTTTCCTCCATTACCATTACAATTATAAAATTCCTCTTCTAAAAATGCTGGATCTTCATAACTTGGATGTATCCCATATAAAATTTCTGCTGAAAGAGCTAATAATCTAATTATGCTTTCACCAACCCCTTTTATTGATAATAATTCTTCATATGTTTTTGGAACATTTTCATGAAGCTTATTTAATAATTTCCAATTAATTATTCTTGGTAACCTTTTAGGAGAAAAATTAATTTCTTTTTCATTAAATATCCAATTTGTTAATTTCATTTGATTTTGATTATTTGTTTCAGTAATTCTTTTTATTTTTGATGTTTTTTCTTTAAGTATATCTAATGATGCTTTTCTACTATCGCTACTTTTCATGGATGTCATATCGAGTACTTCATTTACTCTTTGTTTACTTATTATCCCTTGATGTGGTTCTTCTACAAAATTTTTCATTTTTCTTGAATACCAATGATATCTTCTAGCAGTTCCAATTATTGGATTCATTGCTTGTTGAATTACAGCCCATGTTCCATTCTTAGAAATAATCATTAAATGATGATAAAGTCTAAAGCCATCTTGTATAGCACAATTATCTACTTTTGCTGTCATTCTACTACAATACTTTAAATATTCTATTTTCTCTTCTGAAAAACCAAAAATTTCTTTTAAATTATTTAATTCTTCAGGTACTTTAAAAGCTGATAAACTTTTTCCTCCTGCAATAAATATTCCACTTTCATAATTTATAATTTCTTTTAGAATAGATGAAAATACTGTAGTTGTTCCACTAGTTATTTCTTCAAAACCAATTGCGTATAAAAAGCAATCAAAGCAAAATGGATTTGAAATATTTTCTATAAATATTTCTTCTCCATATTTTTCAAGGAAATTATAAATTATTAATTTAGTATTTCTTAATAATGATCCATAATACCATTTAGCTTTTTTTCCATAATCTAATTTTAATTCTTTTGATCCAATTTTCCACATTTTATTCTTTCCTTAACAATCTTTTTATTTTTGATAGTTAAATTTTTTTAATTTATTAAACATTAATTTATTGTTCAATAAAGTTTACAAACTATTTTTATTGTTTATTTATGATTATTTTTAATATATTTTCTTTTTAAAACATTAAAATAGAGTTTATACTCTATTTTTTTAAATAAAATAAGCATGATTTATTCTTATAAAAACTATTTAAGCAAATGTACATTTCCTAATTTTACATTTTTTAATCCAGCTTCTCTTGCAATCTTTAAACATTTTAAAGCCATTTCTTTACTTGTTATAGGTAAATCATTAAGTACATATTGTGGATAAAATGCTAATAATGTATATGGTATTTCTTGATTTATGCTTGCTATAAATTCTGCTATATTTTTTACTTCAATTTCATCTATATATCCTGGAATTAAAAGTGTGCTTGCAGTTAATAAAGGAGGTTTTTCTCTTTTATCATAGAATTTTCTTCCAATATTTTCAAAATTTTTTAATGATTGCTTATTACTTACACCTGTCATTACAATATTCAATGTTTCATCCCAAAATTTTAAATCAAATTTCATAATTCCACCTGTTTTAAGAGACAATTCAGCAGCTAAATTTGCATATTTTTCATTCATATTTCCATTTGTTTCCCAACATATTTTAACTATTCTATTATTTTTCTCACTATTTTCAATTATTATTTCACTAGTTTTTAATGCATGAGGCATTTGAGTTGAAGGATCACCACCAAAGAAGCATACACATGAAACTTTTTCTATAGCTTTTGAAGCAAGTTCTTCAGCTGAGAAAATTGGTTTCAAATTATCCGAAAGTTTTCTATAATGCCAATTTTGGCAAAATAAACAATCAAAAGAACATGCTCCATAAAAAACTGCTAGATTATAATATCCTATATCCCCTTTTTCAGTATAAGCATATTTTGGATATCCTAAACCAGTACAAGCTGCACATGTCCACCAAGCAACACAATTTGTTGGAATAGGATCATAATACCATTCAAGAACTGCTTTTTCACTAGTGCCAGCAAGTCTAACAATTTTATTATCAATATTTTTAACTAATCCGCAAAAACCTTTACTATTTAAAGGGATTAGACAATTATTCCCGCATCCATAGCAAGGTTTACCTTTCTCTTCTTTTGTATGAATAGGAGGCAAATTAAATAAAGCTCTAGTTTTTTCATGTATTTTCATTGAAATTTTTATAGCTTCTTCTTTATTTTCCCTTATGCATTTTAAGCATATTCCAAGATTTTTACTTATTAATCTATTTTTATTTCCACAAATTTTACAAGAATTCACTTATAAAAATAAAAAAAGGGAATATTTAAAAATTAATGTTTTTCTTCTATTAATTCTTTAGCTTTTTCTTTTTTTAAAGTTTTAAAGTATTCCATTAAGTCTATGTCTTCATAGCTTCCATCTGGAAGTTTCCTTCTAATTATTATTGGAAGAAGCCCTTCTTCAAATTCTCTTTTAGCAATATCTATTGGTGTTTCATTTGGTTTAGGTTCTACAAGTGGAATAGCATCGTAAGCTAATTGAAGAGCTCTTGCGCCTATGACTCTAGCAATTTCATACTTTGTTAATTTTATTTTCCTCTCACTCTGTTGAGGATTCTTCAAGCCCTTCTTCTTCTTTCTTTGGTCCTTTTTCTGGACCTTTTGTTTCAAGCTTAGAAGCTGCTATTATATCATCTATCTTTAATATCATTGAAGCTGCTTCCATTGCTGATTTGATTATTTGTTTCTTGACTAATGTAGGTTCAAGAACTTCTAATTTATACATATCTGAAATTTTTCCATTTAAAACATCTATTCCAGCCCATTTTTGTCCATCTTTATGTTTAGCATTTAAAGTTAATAATGATTCAATTGGATCCATTCCAGCATTTTCAGAAAGTTGAGCTGGAATAACTTCTAATGCTTCTGCAAATTTTTCAACTGCAAGTTGTTCTTTTCCTGAAAGAGATTTTGCAAAATCTCTAAGTTTTAAAGCAACTTCAGCTTCTGGTGCTCCACCACCAGCAACAATTTTACCTTCAATAATAACATCTTTTACAACATTTATTGCATCATGAAGAGACCTTTCAGCTTCATCTACTATTCTTTTTGTTCCACCTCTAATTAATATTGTTATTGATTTTGGATTTTCGCATCCTTCAATGAAAACCATTTTGTCTTCTCCAACTCTCCTTTCTTCAATAAGTTTAGCTTTACCCAAATCTGAAGGAGTTAAATCTTCTACTCTTGAAATTATTCTAGCACCAGTAGCTTTAGCTATTTTATCCATATCAGATTTCTTTATTCTACGTACTGCCATTATCCCTTTCTTAGCTAAGAAGTATTGTGCCATATCATCTATTCCTTTTTGACAAAGAACAACATTTGCACCACTTTCAACTATTTTATTAACCATGTCTCTAAGCATATCTTCTTCTTGTTTCATGAAAGCTCTCATTTGTTCAGGAGATTCAATATTCAATTTAGCATCAAATTCTGTTTTTTCAATTTCTAATGATGCATCAAGTAAAGCAATTTTTGCATTTTCAATTCTTTTTGGCATATCTGGATGTACTACTTCTTTATCTAAAACAATTCCATCAATAATCTTTGTATCTCTAAGAGATTCCCCTTCTTTCTTTTCAATTTTTATATCATCTAAATCAACATAATATTTATCATCTCTTTTTTCAACAATTTTCAAAACAGCATCTACTGCAAGTTTGCAAAGATAATCTGCTTCTTCTGAAACCATTTTGCTTGCAAGTGATGTTTTAGCGATTTTTTCTAAAATTTTCTTATCAGTTGGTTTAACTGGAATGCTTATTTCATCAAGTATTTCTAAAGCTTTAGTTGCTGCTTTTCTATATCCTTCAATTATTAATGATGGATGAACTTCTTTATCTATTAATTCTTCAGCTTTAGCTAATAATTCTCCAGCTATTACAACTACTGAAGTTGTTCCATCTCCAACTTCTTCATCTTGAGCTTTAGCTGTTTCAACAAGCATTTTTGCAGTTGGATGTTCAACATCCATTTCTTTAAGGATTGTTGCTCCATCATTTGTTATAACAACATCTCCAAAACTATCAACAAGCATTTTATCCATTCCTTTAGGACCTAATGAAGATTTTAGTGTTTCAGATATTATTTTTGCAACCATTATATTTGCTGATTGTGCCTCTCTTCCTCTTGTTCTACGTGTCCCTTCCTTAAGAATTATAATTGGCTGAGTAGCACTTGCTCCTGGAGCAGATTGAGCCATATAATATCACCTAATTTAAAAAAACTTAAAAAAACTATTTAATAAGCTTTTATTCCCTTTTTTTAGTAAAATAAGCCTTTTTTTCAATAATATTTTTTCTTTATCGTTATTTCTAAATATTCGCTTATTTTAAAGCCATATATAGAAGTAAGAATTCCACTAATGAGTAAAGTATATAAAAGATTTATAAAATTTGCAATTATAGAAGAACTAATAATTTTTTCAATAGGCAATCCTATTAAAGAAAAAATTGCTATCCAAACAATTTGAAAAGAACCTATGTATCCAGGAGCAGCTGGTAAAGCATGAGATAAAGTTATAATTAAAGAAATTATTAAAGCTGAAAATAAAGATATTTTTATATCAAGTGAATATATAATCATTGTAAAAATTAATGCTTGAAAAAAGGTTATAAAGAATGAAAATAAATGGAAAAATATATTCTTATAAACAATTTTAAGAGTTTTGCTTCCTTTTATAAGTGATATTGAAAAATTAATTAAAGCATCTTTAATTTTTTTAGGAAATGGTTTTAAAATTTTATTAATAAAAGTTATGAATTTTTCTTCAAATTTTATAATAGCAAATATAAATATTAAACCAATAAAAACTATTATTCCAGCTAATTCAAAAGAAGCTATGATGATTATATTTGAACTTATTGAAAATGGAATAAAGAATAATAAAATAGATAAAAATAATAATAAATAAATTAAATCAAATATTCTTTCAATAATAACTGTTGCAAAAATAGATGCAAAGCTCTTTTTACTTTCTTTAGAAATAGCTAATGCTCTTGCTATTTCTCCAATTCTTAAAGGAATTAATGTATTTATTAAATATCCTAATCCTGTAGCTGATAAAGCCATTGATATTTTAATTCCATTCATAGGCTTGATTAATAAAATCCATCTAAATGCTCTAAAAATAAAGAATAATATTGTAAAAAATCCTCCTAATAAAATATAAAAAATATTCAATTTTAATATTGTGTAGATTATTTTATCAATTCCAATATAAAATATTAAAATTAAAATAAGAAGTATGCCAATTATTAATGGAATAAATATTTTATAAAATTCTTTAAACATATTTTTTATCAACATTTTATGTTCAAGAATAAATAAAAAGATTTAAAAGAAACGTTGTTTATAAATTTATATTGGCGGTGGAAGTCTTGAAGCTTATTTCAGTAAAACTTCCTGAAGCATTAATAGAAGGAATGGATGAATTAGTAAAACTTGGAATGTATCCAAGTAGGAGTGCAGTAATTAGAACTGCCATAAGGGATTTATTAAGAAAGGAACTTTGGAAAAAGTAATTTTCCTTTTATTAAATTTTAGCAATATTATGATGTTTTAATAATAAGATTACATTCCTTAAGTAAGTTTAATAATGAGATTATTTTTCCTTTATCAATTTCTATTCCAAATTCTGCTTCAAGTTTATTAATAATATCTTCAATTGATATTGGATTATTTAAAAGCATTGGTAAAGCATGAAAAAATATTGTTGAATAATATTTTTCTTTATCAATCATTTCTTTTAACCATTTTATTTTCTCTTCTCCAATATTTTTAATAAACCATTTAAGATTTAATGGTCCTATGAATTTTCTAATGTATTTCTTCCCTTCTTTTTTATAATCTTTTTCATGAAAATTTTCAAATTTTTCTTTTAAATTTTTATCAATCGAATTAATTATTAAAGAAAATTCTTTATAAAATTCTTCTTTACGTAATTGATATATTTTATCAAGTTTATTTATGCCTCACCTATCTGGGATATAGATAGTTCTCCAGAATATTGGGAAATAACAATAAAAATTGCAGAAATAATTTTAAATTCATTAGAAAAAGAAGGAATTGATAAATCTGTTTTTCTAAAATGGAGTGGAAGAGGATGCCATATCCATTTATATAGTTATAGTTAAATTTTAAAATAAATTTTTAAAAAATTTTAAAATATCTCCATATAGAATATTAATAATATATCCAAAGTAATATAAAAACAATTAATGGAATACTTGAAGTAACCCATATATCTTTATTTTCAATAAATTCTATTTCATTTTCTAATAATGAAAAAAATTTCTTTTTTCCATTAATATTTTTCTCAATTGAAGTTGCAAATCTTTTTTAATATTCTTTATTTTATATCCAATGAATAATGCAAATATTTTTTTATACAATTTTTCATTTTCAAATCCTTTAAAAATATTCTCTTTATTTAAAATTCTATATAAATTATTAAGGAATAAAAATAAAGGAATTATGTAAATATTTCATGCAATTAAGGTTTATATTTAACCAAATTTATACATTTTTATAGATAATTAATGAACTGTAGTAAGATGTGAATATCAATGAATATTCACATCCATACATTCATACTGCTATACCAAACTCGGCTTCTTCCTTCAATGCAACTCCTTTCCTTACAACCTCACTCTCGAAGCTCCCCACATACAGAGGCCTTGAGGAGCATTTCATCTCCTTTTTCCCTGCTGAAAAAATGCAGGGGCCTCCGAAAATGGAGGCCAAAAAAGGAGGTGAAAATGCTCCCCACCCGAAAAGGGCAAAGGCCTCTGGGGAGCGTAAAAATGATTAGAAAATATTCATATAAGGTTGTAAGGGGGGAGTTAATATTTAATAATAGCAATGACATGCAGAAAATTAATGAACTGATAATGGAGTGGCATAATGCAGTATTGCAATATGCAAACATGTATGCAAAAATTGGAAAATTCATTAATATTAAAACCAGATTGCCAAAGAATTTAAATAAAACTGCAAAAGAATATGCTGAGCAATTGATTAAACAAAATGGCAGAAATGCAATATTTACAAACATTGAGAAAACAAAAGAAATGAAAAAAGAAATTAAAGAGAAAATAAAGAAATCAGAAAACATTGTTAGCAAAGAAGCAATAAAACATTTAAAAAATAAGAAAATCATTGGAATAAACAATAATTTCATTAAATTAGAAAGGAATTATTCAAGAAGTAGCGATGGCTTTGAAACTATAAGTATAACATCATTAGAACCTTATAGAACAATAAAAGCATGGTTTAGATGCAAAAGAAAGCAATTGCTAATAGAAGCTTTGAATTCACCAAAAAGAACCAAGCACTTTAAAGAAATTGAACTATGCGATCCGCTGATTAAAAAAGAAGACAATAGATATTTTCTTATATTTCCAATAAGGAAAATTGTAGAACTGCCGAGCATTGAGGATTTGTCTAAGAAGCTTAATGAAGGATTCAATGTTTTAACCATAGATGTTAATCTTGACAATGTCTGTTATGCAGTTTATAAAGTAAATACTAATGGTTATAAAAGAATTTTCATTGACAGAATGAAGTGGAACATCAAAGAGTGGCAAAGAGTGAGGAGAATTGATGAATTTGCTAAGAAAAGATATAAAACATCTGCTACAAGGTTATGGAAGAAGTTAAGACTAAGAAATTTAGGAATTTGCCAAAGGCTTTCAAATGAAATTGTTAAGATTGCTTTAAAATATAATGTAAAAGCAATAGTTTATGAAGATTTAAGCAATAACTTCAGAAATAAAAATGAAGACTATAATTATGAAATTCATATGTGGTTCTATCGAAAAATATTGAATTACTTAATAAGCATTGCAAATTGGAATGGAATAGCAACAATATACATAGATCCTAAAGATACTTCAAAGAAATGTCCAAAATGCAATGGAGAACTTAAAGAATGCAATAATACTATTCATAATTTAGAATGCAAAAAATGTGGATTTAAAGATGATAGAGATTGGATTGCTGTAGCAAATATTACAAAGAAATTTCTAATGAAGCTATGGGAAAAAAGGTTAAGGCTTCTTCTGGGCTTTGGAATGAATAAAGACCAAAGCTTAGAAGAAGAAGGTTTAGGAACTCAACCCAAAACCTTCCTCCAAGCATAAAATACGCAATGATAAGAGCGAAAGCAATGAATTAAGCAATTAATGGATGCTGGGCGAACGAAGCCACAATGGATAAATCATTAGCATTGGAGGAAGAAGCTAGAGTTTAAAGACGAGTTCGATGAGTATTCCATTATAGAAAATGAAAACAAGCTCCTCTCCTCAAATAAAAATATATTCTCAACAATTTATATAAAAACTATTAATATTTATAGCTAATTTTTTAAAATTAATAAAAATAAACCGAAATTATTTTTGAAAAAAGAATATATTCTTTTAAGCTCATATCATTTTTTCTTCTTCTTCAAGTTTTGAAGTCATGATTATTTTTGCAGTTCTACCTCTAATTTTCTTTATTACATAATATCCACAAGAGGGGCATCTTGTATCACTTATTCTTTTAGAAACTTTTTCCTCCTCAAAAATAAATCCACATTTTAAGCATTGATATAATATTTTTCTTCCTTCACTCATATTTCTCGCCAAAAACAACCTTATTATATTTTAATTCTCACTTCTGGAAGAAGGATATAAACCTTTTTATCTCAAAACTATTAGCATCTTTTTAAAAGATCTAAGAATGATTTTTTTATGATTAAAAAGAAACTATAATCTTTAGGATTTTTAATTTATTCTTTTATATTAAAAAGGTTTAAAAATATGGTTAAATTTAAAATAAAGAATGTAAAGTATAATGTATTAAAAATAATTCCAACATAGCTGATATTAAAAGAATAAGATAGACAATCATTAATTTATTAATTGAAAGATTTTTCTCTAAAGTAAATTTTATTGCTAAAAATATTGAATAAAATTCTAAAATTCCATGAGGCAAGGAAAAAATTATAAATAAAAGCACATCCATTAAGTTAGCTTTTAAAATATTCGTAGTTCTTATAATACTAATAGAGAAAAAAATTATAGTAAAAAATAATGCAAAAGTTTTTGGATGTTCAAGAACCATATATTCAAACTCACGACGTGGTAAAAAATCTACAACTCTTACATAAAATGACATGCCAATTATTATTATTGAAACAACTATGACATTATGCAAGAATATTTCTAAAAAGCCTAATATTTTATCTGATAGTATTATTTTATATGCATATTTAAAAATAATAACATTTTCAATATACCCTAGTAAAAGAAAAAGGAGAAACACAAATCCTAAAAGAATTGTTTCAATCTTTTTATGCATTTCGAATTCACTATATTATTTTTTCTAATAAAAGTTCTAAATAAGATTTTGTAGTTATAGAACTTTTTGGAATATTTATTTTTTCAAATATCTTAATAAGTTTTTCTTCAATCATTTCTATAGTAGCTTCATTTTCTACTTCTTCCTCTATTTCTATAAAATATCCTAAGTCTTTTACTTCATCCATATAAATAGAAGTACTCCCTAGAATATACTTTTCTCTTTTTTTAGAAATAATTGCTATTGGTTTAAATCCTAATTTATAGAATATTTCTTTAGTATTTTCAAAATTTTCAATTTCAGTTTGAATTTCTAATCTTGTTTTTGATATTTTACTTATTTTTGCTCCTTTATATGTAAGATAATTTTTTCCATTTGTTTTCCGAATTCTTAAAGCTTCATCAGTTTTAGAAAAATCCCTTGATGGATGTTGAAAATAAATATCTTCCTCTGAAGCTTTAGATATTAATTTACTTCCTAAGCTTAATATTTTATTTTTCACTTCCATAAATTTTTCAAAATTTTCAATTTTTGCTTTAAATTCAACTTCAATCATACTTTATTCATCTTCATCTTTTTTTATTTATTTACTTTTTTATAAAAAATATTTAAAAAGCAATAATATTAATTTATTTAAAAATGAATAATAATATAAAATTTGGATTAAGAATACCAACTTTTCCAATAAATGATAGTAGAGGAAGAAAATTCGTAGAAGAAATAATAAATTTTCTGAAAGAAATAGGAGAATATTTTGATTCAGGTTGGGTTGATGATCATTTTGTTCCATGGGCAACATTTCTCTCTCCCGAAGTTGATCATTTAGAATGTTGGACAACAATATCTTATCTTTCAGGTATATTTAGTAAAATGAAATTTGGGAGTATCGTATTATGCAATTCATATAGAAATCCTGCATTAGTTGCTAAAATGTCTTCTACGCTTAATGTTCTTACAAATGGCAGGTTTATATTAGGAATTGGTGCAGGTTGGAAAGAAGATGAATATATAGCTTATGGATACGATTTTCCAAAACCTTATATAAGGATTAAACAATTAGAAGAAGCAGTTCAAATAATAAAATTATTATGGAGTAAAGATAATGTTACTTTTAATGGAAAATATTATAAGATTAAGAATGCTTATTGTAATCCAAAACCTATCACACCTATACCATTAATGATCGGTGGAGGAGGAGAAAAATTAACTTTAAAAGTTGTTGCTAAATATGCTGATTGGTGGAATTTAGCAAATCCTACTTTAGAAGAATATAGAAGAAAAGCAGAGATATTAAGAGAATATTGTGAAAAAGTTGGCAGGGATTACAATGAAATAAAGAAAACAATTGCAGGATTAATATCAATAGCTGAAAATTATGATAAAGCATATAAATTTGCTTTAGAAAGCCCTTATATTAGTAAAGAAAATATTAAAATTGTTTTTGTTGGGGATCCCGATACTATTATAGAAAAAATTATTGATTTTGTTAGCGAAGGAGTAGAATACTTTATATTTAGATTTCTTGATTTTCCAAAAACTAATGGAGCAAAAATATTTATTGAAAAAGTGATGACAGAATTCGAATAATGGTAGAATATAGAAAATAATTAAAAATTTAAGAGAAGTTTAAATAGACAAATTTATTACTTTAAAATATAATAAAATAATTGCTATTAATGATCCAAAAGCGATAGCAAAAAGATTTACTACATTATTATCTAACCATTTATACCCACGTAAATATAATGTTTCTTTATTGCAATGGATTTTTTTCTCTGTTTCTTTTCCACAATACTGGCATTTATACATTGCTTGAATGGTAGCTCCCAAGAAACTATCAAATGACGAACCTAGAAAACCACTTATAATTGTTAATATAAGAATATTTATAAAAAAATCTATTTTAGGATAAAAGATTGTTGCAGTAATTGAAATAAAGAAAGCACTCATAATTTGTGCAGCTTCACCCAGTATGGATATTCCTCCAGATGTACCTGCTGGGACTTTTTTCTTTAAATTTGTTATTAATCTTGGTTCACCTTTATACAATAAACCTATTTCAGTTGCAAGTGTATCTGCCAACGCTGTTACAACCGCTCCAAAGAAACCTGCTATATAAAATAATTTAAATGAACCATCATCAAAAGCCATAATGAAAGCAAAAATGGCAGGTATAGCCCCATTCGCTGATACATTTTTCCAACCTCTTGCACCTTTTTTCTCTTCAGCCACACCCCTTTTCCTTTTATATTCATATTTGTATTTTGTAAATATACCAGAAACTAAATGGAAAACTAATAATGGAATGAATAAAAATTCTCCTCCAAAAGCATACACAGTAAATCCTACTATAAAACCAGCTATTAAACCAGTTAAATCTACTATTGCTATTTTATATGAAATAGCACCAAATAAACTTACAACAATAGCTGCTTTAATAATTTGGAAAATAAAAGAAGACATTATAACATCTCCTTTTAATTTATTTCAAAAAATCTTTACTTAAATAGTTTTTCTTTTATATACTCTTCTAAATTTTCCAATTTTATTCTTATTTGTTCCTTCTTTTCCAAATCTCTTAAAGAAATAGTATTACTTTCTTTTTCTTCAGGACCAGCTATTATTAAATATTTATAACCAAGTTTACTGTAATGCTCTATTATTGAAGAAATTTTCTTTTTCGATATATCAATTTCTACTCCTATGCCTAATTTTCTAATTTCTTGCAATACTTTTAAAAGATAACCAACACTATCTTCACTTATACTAAAAGCAACAATTTTTTTCTTACTATCTTTAGGATAAATTTTTTTACTAATAAAATATTCTTGTAATCTAGTTATTCCTATAGCACATCCAACTGCGGGTGTATCCTTTCCACCAAATAGAGAAATAAGTTTATCATATCTTCCTCCTCCATTTAATGCTAAAGAAGAATCTGGAACATATTGCTCAAATATCATTCCAGTATAATATTCTAACCCTCTTGCAAAAGCTAAATTTACATTAAATGCATTACTTACTCCACTTTCTATAGCAATGTTAATTATTTCTTCAAGATTCTCCAATTTTTTTAATGCTATGGGCCATGAAGACAATATTTCATGTCCTTTTTTGAATACTTCATTAGTTTCTCCTGAAATATTTAATAATTGCTCTATAATTTCTATTAAATCTTTTGTATTCTTATCTTCATTTGATTGTTTTATAAGAGAAAATGCTTGTTCATATTTTTTTTGATCCATAAGAGATAAAACTCTATCTTGAATTTCCTCACTTATTTTATATTCTTCCATAATACTTCTTAATATTCCAACATGTCCAATTTTGAAATAATGATTTTTAATATTAAGTCTATTAAAAACATCATTAGAAATTATTAAAATCTCTGCATCTGCAATTGGTTTGTCGCTTCCAATTAATTCAAAACCGCCATGCCAAAATCTCCTTTTTCTTCCCCATTGCGGTTCATCATAACGATAACAATCTGCTATATATCCTAAACGAAGTGGCAAAGGAGAATTTTTTAATTTTGTTGCTACTAATCTTGCTACTGGAGCTGTCATTTCAGGTCTTAAAACCATTTTCCTTTTATGCTTATCTTCAAAAACAAACATCCTTTCTCTTATTTCTTCTCCAGATTTTGCTTCAAACAATTCATAGAATTCAACAGTGGGCGTTTCAATTTCTTCATAACCATATAAGAAAAAACATTTTCTTATTTCTTCTTCTATCCATCTTTTAATTTTCATTTCTTCAGGAAGTATATCTTCCATTCCTCTTGGTGTAAAAATAATATTAGGCATAAAATCCACCCACTAAAAAGGCTAATAATGCTGTAAGCATCCATATTAAAACAATTTTCTTAATTTTCAAAGAATTTTCTTTTGTTGGATTTTTTATAATTTTATAAGAAGAGAAAATAAAACCAAAATCAGTAATAATTATTAAAGGTATATAGAAAAAAGGATAAACTAAATTATAAATTAAAGGAATAAAGCTTAATAATATTGCTATAATGAAGAATAAAGCTCCAGTTTTAGCTGCAATTTTATTTCCAAATAATCTAGCAATAGATTTAACATCTTTAATAGCATCTCCTTCAACATCTGCTATACCTTTAATAATTTCTCTACCAGTATTTGCAATAAAAGCAATTATTGAAAATAAAGCTATTCTAAAAGTTATTTCACCATCACTTATTAATCCTCCATAGAGAAATGGGGCTGATACGCATAAACTAACTATCATATTTCCTATTAAACCAGTTTTCTTTAATTTCCAATTATATAAAAAAGAAGCAATATAAAAAAAACTAGCTATTATTAAACAAGTATATGATACCATTAATGATGAAAATAAACCAATTACAGCTAAAATGAAAGAAAATAATATTGCTTCTTTTTCATTTACTATTTTTGATGGTATAGGTTTACTAGGAGCATTTATAGAATCTATTTCTCTATCAAAATAATCATTTAAAACCATTGAACTTGAATTTAATGAATAAGCAGTTAAACCACCTAAAATGATATTTTTCAAAAATAAATTTTTCTTTTGAGAAGCAAGAATTCCAACTATTACTGCAATAAACATTAATAAACCATTTATAGATCGTGTCATTTTAAATAATCCAATAATTTTCTTTTTTAACATTTATATTTCACAAATTTCTTAAATCAACTAAATTTGCAGCATAATATATAACTTCATTTCTTCTATCAACAACAGATATTATCATTTCCTTTTTTAATCCGCGACAAATTGAAACGAGTTTTTTAAGAGTTGCTATATCAATATTTTTACCCTCACTAAGTGGAACAATCAAGTATTTTGCAACTCCTTTTTCAAACCCTCCTCTATCAAATACTCTAAATCTTAATTCAGGACTAAAGCCCTCTTTTACTACATACCCCCTTTTTCTAAGATCTCTAAAAACAACATAGCTAATCCATATGTCATTATATCTTTCTTTAAAAAATGAAAGGGCTTCTATAAAATTAAGTTGTTTTCCTTTTGAATCATATAATAAGATTTTCTCTTTTTCTAATAAATAAAGAACTTCGCAAGGATGATAAACTATTTTATTTTCTTCTTCCAATTTATATCCATATCCTTTAGATAAATAAGCTAAGCTATTATCATTTACTTCACTATATATTTTACCATCCTCTTCAATACGAGCAATTATCACTTGCATAGGCAGCTCTATTTCCTTCTCTTTATTCTTTTCTTCAATCATTTTTTTACACTTTTTTTATAATAATTTAAGTATTTTAAGTAGATTATTTTTGAAGTTTTATTTAAGGAATTTATTATAAGACTATTTAAGTTTTTTCTTATTTTTTATGTATTTTTAATTAAATTATTAAAATTTTAAATTAAAGATTATATTAAACTTTAAAAGTCAGTATTGATCAATTGCTAATATGGGCCGGTAGATCAGTCTGGAAGATCGCTCCGCTTGCAACGGAGAGGTTCCCGGGTTCAAATCCCGGCCGGTCCATAATTTTTGACTTAAATCCTTTAAATATTAGCATCTATAAATTATTTTGATAACTTAGTTTGTCTCTTTTTAATAAATTTCAGAATTTTAAACTTTTTTCTATATAAAATAATAAAAAATTTTTGAATTAATATCATTTTAAAAATGTTTGAAACTTTTTTAAATTAAGTTTGCTTAGTGTTAAAGAAAGTGATGTAAAAGATAAAGATATTGTTATACAAAATAATATAATAATAGAAGAAAAAGAAGAAATAGTTAAAAATAAAATTATTCCAATTAATAAAGCAAGAAGAATAGAAATTGATAATCAAGAATATTAAGTATTATCGAAATATTTTAAAAAATAGATTAAAAAGAATTGGTCTAAAAATAGAAATTTTAGAATTTTTGAAAAAGTATTTATATTAGCTAGTATTACTTTTTTTAAAAAAAGTAATACTAATGGGGGGTAAAAATTGCATATTCCTGATGGTTTTCTTGATCTTTGGGTTTGTTTAACAATGTATATTATTACAACTATCTTTTGGATTTTTTCTTTTAGAAAAACTAAAGAAATTTTAGAAGAAAAACATATTCCATTAATGGCTACTTTAACTGCAATGTTCTTTGCGGCTCAAATGATGAATTTTCCAATAATTGGGGGTACAACAGCACATTTATTAGGTGGGCCTATAATTGGTATTACCCTTGGCCCCTATCTTGGCTTAATTTCAATGACTATAATTTTATTAATTCAAGCATTATTCTTTGGTGATGGTGGATTAACAACTTTTGGAGCCAATGTATGGAATATGGGGATAATTGGCGTTTTTATTCCATATATCATTTGTTTAGCTATAGTAAGAATTGGAAAAAATACAAAAAGTTTGTTGATAGGAGCATTTTTAGGAGCATTAATAGGTGATGTTCTTGCAGCTATTTTTGCTGGAATTGAATTAGGAATTTCTGTATTATCCTTCCCTTATAGTATTCAAATAGCTGTTACAGCGATGGCAACTCATCATTTCTTCATTGGAATTGGTGAGGGAATAATCACAATGATTATTCTTTCTATATTAATGAGAAGTAGACCAGATCTACTTGAATTGCCAAAAGCTGCACCTTACTGGTTAGGAGAATTTCCTAAAATTTTAATATCCAAAGGTAGATAAAAATGAAATATGGAAAACTAACTATAATTGGAATTATTATTTCAATAATTTTTGTTATTATAGGATGTATATGGCTTTCTCTTTCAGTAGAAACATTTGATGAAATTGCTGAAAATTTTGGAGTAAAAGAAAACCCTATTTGGAATCCACCACTACCAGATTACGAATTACCCGGGTTTGAGGGAAATGTATTAATAAACACGATAATCGGCATAGTATTTACAATAGTAGTATTTATAGTTACATATAGTATCGGTAACTTATTAAAAATTAAAGAGAGTAAGAAGAGTAAATAATGCTAAGAAACTTTCTTAAAACCTTTCAAGATATAATGTTTGTTGAAAAATTTTCTATGAGAAATGCTTTTTTACAAAAAATCGATCCTAGAATTAAATTATTTTCCTTTACTTTTTTAATTATAACAGCCATTTCTTCAAATTCTATAGTTTCATTATTTCCTCTTTTGATAATTTTAATATTATTTTCATTTTTTTCAGATATTCCTTTTAAATTTTTCTTCTTTAGAACAAGTATTTTTATTCCTATTTTTGCTGCTATAATTTCCTTACCATTGCTATTTATCACGCCAGGAAATATTTTAGTTAGTTTTAATTTAGGTGGCTTTTTTATAATCATTACTTTAAATGGAATAATTAAAGCTATAAACTTTATACTCAAAATTTGGATTTGCGTAGCTGCATTAACTCTTTTAATTTTAACTACTAGTTTTTCAAAGATTATTAATGCTTTACAATCTTTTAAAATTCCAAAATTATTTATTTTAATGATAGCACTTACATATAGATTTATTTTCCTCTTTATAGATGAAGCATACCGTATGGTTTTAGCGAAAGAAGCTAGAACAATTAAGAAACAAAAGAAAATTGAAATAATGAAAAATATAGGGAGTATTATTAGTAATTTATTTATTAGAGCATATGAAAGAGGAGAAAGAGTATATTTAGCTATGAAATCAAGAGGTTATTCAAAAGATACTATTTTAAAAATTGGGATTGGCACTTATGAAAATGATTGGATATTATTACTTATAATTATTATTTCTTGTGTTATTTCTCTTTATATAACATTTTTGTCTATTAGAGTGATAAGTTAAGATGTTAGCAGTTCAAGTTAATAATGTTAAATTTGCTTATCCTAATGGGAATGTTGTTCTAAAAAATATTAACTTGGAAATTGAAAAAGGAGAAAGAGTAGCTTTACTTGGTCCGAATGGAGCTGGAAAATCTACTTTACTTATGCTTATTCATGGCTTACTTATGCCTACTGAAGGAAGTATTAAAGTTTTTGGAATACCTGTTAATAAAGAGAATTTTCCAAAGATTCGGTCTAAAATCGGAATGGTTTTTCAAGATCCTAATGATCAATTATTCTGTCCAACTTTATGGGAAGATGTTACTTTTGGTCCATATAACCTTGGCTTACCAGAAGATGAAGTTATCAAAAGAGGGAAGAATGCATTAAAAATTATGGGATTAAACGGTTATGAACAAAAACCGCCACATCATTTAAGTATTGGTGAAAAGAAAAAGGCTGCAATTGCAACTATTATTTCAATGAACCCAGAAATTCTTATTCTTGATGAACCAACAGCAAATTTAGATCCAAAAACAAGGGATGAACTTATTAATTACATAAAAAAGATTTGCGATGAACAAGAGATAACATTGATAGTAGCTTCTCATGATATAAACTTTATTCCTCTTATAACAGAAAGGGCATATATTTTAAAACAAGGAGAAATTATTGGACAAGGAAAAATTGTTGACCTTTTTTCAAATACAAAATTATTAATTGAGGCAGGATTAGAGCCTCCATTAATAACTTATTTCTTCCAACTTTTAAATCAACATATTTTTGACCGTCCTATTATGCCTTTACCATTAACAATAGAAGAAGCATTAAACAAAATTAGAGAACAATTAAAAATTAAACATTAACATCTAAGGAAAATGTTAGAAAAACTATTTAAAGCTTATGAAAATTTTTGTATAATTATAAATAGAAAAAAAGTTCATTAAATTGATAGTTAAAATTAGTGAGAATTAAGATGGATTTAGAAAATTACTTAAAACAAAATAACGTTTGGTATAGATTCATTTCAAAACCTGAAACTATTCATACAGCTGATGCTGCAAAAGTTACTGGTATAGAATTAAAAAGAGTTACAAAAAATTTAGTTTGTAAAACAAATGAAGTAGAGTATGTTTTTTTAATTATACCAGGTGAACTCATCTTTAAACTCTAGCTTCTTCCTCCAATGCTAATGATTTATTCATCATAGCTTCGTTCGCCCAGCATCCTTTAAATGCTTAATTCATTGCTTTCGCTCTTATCATCGCGTATATTGTGCTTGGAGGAAGGTTTTGGGTTGAGTTCCTAAACCTTCTTCTTCCAGACTTCAATCTTTTATTCATCTTGAAGCCTAGAAGAAGCCCTAACCTTTTTTCCCATAGCTTCATTAGAAATTTCTTTGTTATATTAGCAACAGCAATCCAATCTCTATCATCTTTAAATCCACAATTCTTGCATTCTAAATTATGAATAGTATTATTGCATTCTTTAAGTTCTCCATTGCATTTTGGACATTTCTTTGAAGTATCTTTAGGATCTACATAAATCGTTGAAATTTTATTCCAATTTGCAATGCTTATTAAATAATTCAAGATTTTTCCGTAGAACCACATTCTTATTTTATAATTGAAATCTTCGTCTTTATTTTTAAAATTATTGCTTAAATCTTCATAAACTATTGCTATACAATTGTATTTTAAAGCATTTTTAACAATTTCATTGGAAAGTCTTTGACAAATTCCCGCATTTCTAAGTTTTAATTTTCTCCATAGTCTTTTTGCAGGTGTTTTATACCTCTTTTTAGTAAATTCATCAATTTTTCTTACTCTTTGCCATTCTGCAATGTTCCATTTTATTCTATTAATGAACAATCTTTTATAATTATTGGCATTTACTTTATAAATTGCACAACAAACATCATCAAGATTAATATCAATACTTAGAATATTAAATCCTTCATTAAGTTTTTTAGATAAATCTTCAATTGTTTGCAATTCTACAAACTTTCTTATTGGAAATATTAGAAAATATCTATCATTAGCTTTCTTTATTATTGGATCGCATATCTCAATAGTCTTTCTTCCTTTAATTTTATTGTTTATTTTCAACGAATTCAAAGCATCAATAAGCAATTGTCTCCTTTTGCATTTAAACCATGCATTTATTGTTTTATATTTTTCTAATGTTGTTATTATTACTGTTTTGAATTCATCATTAGTTCTTACATAGTTCCTTTCTAATTGAATGAAGTTATTGTTTATTGCAACAATCTTTTTTTCTTTTAAATGCTCAATTGCTTTTTCACTTATAATATTTTTTGATTTTTCTATTTTCTCTTCAATGTTGTTTCGCATTTCTTTTGCTTTATCAATGCTTGTAAATATTGCATCTCTGCCATTTTGTTTAACCAATTGTTCAGCATATTCTTTTGCAGTTTTATTTAAATTCTTTGGTAATTTTGTTTGAATATCAATGAATTTTCCAAGTTTTGCATACATATTTGCATATTGCAATACTGCACTGTGCCACTCTTTTATTAGTTCATCGATTTTTTGCTTATCATTGCTATCATTGAATACTAACTCCCCCTTTACAACCTTATATGCATATTTTCTAATCATTTTTACGCTCTCTGGTCTTATATTTTTTCATTAGATATAAGCTAAAGGCATTAAAAAAGATTTGCTATTCCAATTGAGAAAAATATTAATGGAAAAAAGAAATTTGTATTTTCTTTATTAGAAAATGAAAATAGAATTTATTGAAAATAAAAATATATGGGTTACTCCGTCTTCATTAATTGTTTTTATATTTATTGGATATATATTATTAATATTTTTTATATAGAGATATTTTAAAAACTCCATTAAATTTTAAAATAGATTTAAAATAGAATTTATCTTTGAATTCCATAAAAACATATAAAAGAAAAGCTTAAATAGTCTGGAGATGAATTTATTAATAAATCAATTTTAAATTATGAAACTGTTTATTGTGGTGGAGGAAGCAGAGATAAGCTTCTTGAGTTAAAAACAAGCGATATAGTAAGATTGAATAATGCTATTATAGCTGATATAGCATATTAAATTAGATTTATCTTGCCAAATTTCCTAGAATATCGAAAATCATTTCTCTTGGTTCTCCAATAATTTTTATTTTCTTTTTTAATTCAGGATTTTTCTCAATATCTTCAATAAGTG
>Ga0080004_1094097_pt1 | contig 60217 bp, 66 predicted proteins | sample WasSprMetagenome_FD_69207 | JGI IMG/M metagenome (GOLD analysis project Ga0080004, IMG submission 69207) | Sulfidic aquatic microbial communities from Washburn Spring, Yellowstone National Park, USA - WS (SPADES assembly) (version 2) | ecosystem: Environmental > Aquatic > Thermal springs > Hot...
AAGATGTGGGGTCCCTGGGGCGGCTCTGAACGCCCCTAAGGCGGATGCAGACCCAAGGAGCGGTGCAGGGGAATAGAGATGATGCGATGAAAAACATCAAACCACATAAACTTATATGAGAGCTGAACCCCTAAAATGGCTTGGTTTAAGTACCTGTACACACGGCTGAAACTGGTTTTGTTTTCAGTTGCTCTCTAACCATCAATATGAACATGAGGGCTCCTATGAAGTAATCCACCTCCTCTTTTGTATTGTAGATGTAGAAGCTGGCTCTTACACTACCAAACCTCTTTAACCTCTCCTCAACGCTCTTCGGCATCTCGACGGGTAGAGAGTCTTCATGGCTTATCCTCAGGCTGTAGTGAAGTGGGTGAGCACAATGCATACCAGACCTCACAGCAATGCCTAGATAATCTAGTGCTTGTGCAACTATGTGAAAGTGCAGATCCCTTATGTTAAACGCTATTACGGCTGTCTTATCCTCTGGGTTCCTAGGTCCATAGTACCTAACTTCTTCTCCTAGTTCCTCAGAAAGCCTCTTCAAGGCATAGCCAACTAATTCAATCTCATGCTTTCTAACATTCTCCATACCTATTTTCATGAGGTATTCAGCAGCTTTTGCAAGCCCTATAGCAGCTTCTATATTTGGGGTGCCTGCTTCGAATCTCCAGGGAGGTTCTAGCCATGTTACATCATCTAGAGTTACATCCCTTATGGTATCTCCACCAACCTTAAACGGCTTTAGCTCCTGTAAAGCATCTTTTCTACCCCACAAAACACCACTTCCGGTAGGGCCCAGCATCTTGTGACCACTAAATGCTAAGAAATCTACTCCCAGCTCCCTAACATTGGTAGGTATGTGGGGAACACTTTGTGCACCATCTGCTACCACAAGCGCCCCTACCTCTCTAGCCCTCTTCACAATCCTCTTAACATCATTTATTGTCCCCAGCACATTACTTGCAATAGGGAATGCGACAACTTTTGTCTTCTCAGTTATAACCTCATCTAGTTGACTATAGTCTAGATACCCCTCTTTTACAACACCTATATACTTAACCCTAGCCCCTTTAACCTCTGCTATGCGTCTCCAAGGAAGCATAGAGCTGTGATGATCCATAATAGTAACCACTATCTCATCACCTTCCCCCACATTGTACAACCCCCATGAGTATGCAACAAGATTAAGACCCTCTGTTGTATTACTAACAAATACTATCTCATCCCAGGAGTATGCATTGATAAACCTGGCCAAAACCTCATGAGCTTCCTCATACATCTGACTAGCCTCTTGACTAAGCGTGTGAAAACCTCTATGAACATTAGCATAGTGATTCCTATAGAAATCAGCAATAGCCTCTATTACCTGTACAGGCTTCAAAGTTGAAGCTGCATTATCGAAATACACAAGCCTTCTACCATGTATTTCCCTGCCAAGTATCGGAAAATCCCTTCTAATAGACTCCACATCAAACAAAAGCACCACCTAACAATATTCACAATCCACTTCTCTCCTCTTAAACATTTATTAGCTTTGATGAATGCTGATCACATTGAACATAGATGACATATGGCTTTCCAACCTCCTCCCCACCATAAAGGATAGAAAGCTCCTAAGCAGTTCACTAGTTCCGTTTGTCCCTAGATGCTCATTCTCATCAGTTTATGTTTGCTTGTTGCATCTGGGGACTTTCTCCTCACCCACAGGGCTTTATAGACCACTGTGGAGTTATGGGCAGCTGTCGAGCCCAATGGAACAATGCCCCCATAGCCTAAGCTGCTTCAGAAAATGCAAATAAGACCAGGGTTCATAAACCTAACTCCCAAACATCAAACACAGAACAGCACACCTTCTAGTTTTCGTGCTTGCATCACTATGTACAGAGGTGACGACTCATTACCAAAAACAGATTCAGAACGCAAGTATCTCCATTTCCCACCTTAAAAAGATGAGACTTTAAGTTGTACTTGTGATTGCAGTAGCATGGTTTATGGATATGAGTAGTCTTATATTTATGGCTATTTAGATTTATTTAATTTCAGGACTATGAGAAGAGTTGCAGGCCATTACAATCCATAGTCTTGCTAACAACTTTAGATCCCCCGAGAACAACTCAAGAATATTGGTAAGGAGAATTAGGGAAGATGTAATGAACTGAAAATGATATTAGATAACTATGAAATGCTTGAACTGTAGTTCTCAAGCGAAAAGCTGGTGTGGCAAGAAGTGCTACAATATTTTTATACTGATTCCTTGCAGTATTATTGTATGAGGTGGTTTTCATGTCTAAAGGCCCCAAGATAGTGTTCATTGGTGCAGGAAGTGCTAGGTGGACTAGCAGAATCTTAATGGACATATTTCTAAATAAAGACTTGCACAACTCTGAGATATGGCTTATGGATATAGATGATTATAGGCTTCAGATTATAGGAACCTATGCTAAGAGATATGTTGAGGAGCTGAAGCTCCCTATAAAGGTGTTTGCCACTAAGGATAGGAGGAAGGCTATTGAGAATGCCGATTTTGTTATATCCACGGTGCTAACAAGGGGTTATACGTATTATGAGACTATGAGGGAGATATCTGAGAGATATGGCTATAAATATGGTATAAACTCTGTTGAATGGAATTATGTTGGAGATTATCACACTATATGGGGGTACTACCAGTTCAAGGTTCACCTAGAGATTGCTAGGGATATAGAAGAGCTAGCTCCAAATGCATGGTTCTTCATAATATCTAATCCTGTGTTTGAACTAACAACACTTGTTGGTAGAGAAACCAAAGTGAAGGTAGCCGGTATATGCCATGGCTTTCTAGGGTTTAGGGCAGCATTAGAAATACTTGCTATGAGGTTAGCTAAGGAGAAGCTGGGAAAGAGTATAACGTCTTTGTGCGCAATGCATGATCCTGAATGTTACAAAACTTTACTAAGTTTAATAGACTTTGATGAACTTGACTTTGAAATGAAAGGATTTAACCATGTTATCTGGCTAACGAGGTTTAGGTATGGTGGTGATAATGCTTATAAATATGTTGATGAGTGGATTAAGGAGGATGCTGAGGAGTATTGGCGTGTTTGGAGAGAACATACAACAAATCCTTGGGATGTGGATTTAGCTCCAGCTGCAATAGACATGTATAAAACTTATGGATATCTACCAATAGGAGATTCTGTTAGAGGTGGCACGTGGAAGTATCACTGGGATCTAAAAACAAAGCAATACTGGTATGGTCCATATGGAGGGCCGGACTCAGAAATTGGTGATGCTATAAGAGTTTTGACCGTGAGGAGATCTGTACAAGAAATGGCTAGCATAGCTTTCGACACCTCAACACCAATTTCACATAGAGACCCCTTGAGACCTAGTGGCGAAGTTGTAGTGCATCTAATTGACGCAATATACAACAACAAGCCTTCAGAACACTATGAACTGCCATCTCCAGTTCCTCAAGCAAAACGCTTGAAAGCACCAATATATGCAAACATACTTAACAACGGCACGTTAACAGGAATACCAAATGATGTTGCTGTTGAAATCCCTGTTAGAGTTGATGGAAAAGGCATTCATCCCAAACCAGTAGAGCCTCTACCACCAAAGGTATACAAGTATGCTATACTCCATAGACTTATGAGGGCTGAGTGGGCTATTCAAGCGTTTTTAGAGGGTGGTAGAGACCATTTATTCAACTGGCTAATAGTTGATGTGAGGACAAACAGTGTTCAACAAGTAAATGATGTTATAGATGCAATACTTAAAATGCCTGGAAATGAAGAAATGGCAAAACACTACAGCTAAAACAAAACACATTTTTACAGATCGTTGGTAGTGTTAAAAATGGTTTTGTTCTGTTCTTTTCAGCTCTTCTACTAGTTTTTACATATTTCTATTGCAACAACATAGTTTTCTCTGTAGGCTGTTACAGAACTGATGGTAAGTTCAGGTATCTGTGAATAGCTGTAGATACTTGGCTCTTAGAGCAATGTTTAAATAACTCTATACTTTATAATTTCTTGGATTATCCGCACTGAGGTGACATATAGAGACCTCAGGTGGGGGCCTCGTGGCGTTGGGCTCGATAGGCACCCATGGGGTGTGGGTGAAGCTGGTGAACCCACACAGAGGTGCAACCCCACTAACGAAATTACAGATATTCACAAATAACATCGAGTACCGTTAGCGGGGAAACGCATCAACACCTGTCTTTTGCGAATTTCTCTGTCGGTAGTGCACCAACTTAAAACTTTTTGAAAAACTCCAAATAAATCCATAAAGTGCAGAATTTTAGCAAGGATAAGAATACCATAACCTTTGCTATGTTTATCACTGCATTTATACGTTTTCATGTTACATACATTACTCAGAAATATCCTTGTTTAGAGGTGCTAAAATATGGGTGAGGAAATGGTTGCATTCTATCGCATTAAGAGGCAGAGGTACAACGATAGAATATACTATTATCTCTATAAAGAATGGTATGACCCCGAAGCCAAGAAGAGGCGCTCAAAGCTGATTGGTCGTTGCGATGAGTTGGAGGAGGTCGTTAAACAATTTAAAGCGATGGAGAGCCAATGGTGCGGGGGGTGGGATTTGAACCCACGCAGGCCTACGCCATCGGGTCCTGAGCCCGACCCCTTTGACCTGGCTCGGGCACCCCCGCTACCATCTATGTTTATATGTTTTCAGATTTGAAAAGCTTTAATTGTAATTGTTTATGTCATTTGATCAAGAATTTTCACAATTTTTTCTCTATTGTTGAAGTGTTTTAAGGCTTTTATATAGAATTGTATGGCGTCTCTAATAAATTCTGATCTGCTTTTATAATTAAATTTTCTACAGAGTTGTTCTACCTCATTTAGTGTTTCCATGTCTAGTTTTAATGAAATAACTTTTGTAATTGCAACATTTAGTTCTATTATTGTATCTCTAGATGTGTTTTTGGCGTTTGAAGAGTCTCTCAAAATAGCTTCCCCATTTTATTGGTAATTGTGAGGTAAGGCACTTATAAATATTTGTGATTTGTCTTCAGTGTATTTTGTGAGGTTCGTTTTAGAAAGTAATTCAATGAGGCATTATTCTAAAATCAAATATTTTATTAATGGTATTACTATGGGAATATATAAGAAATACTTAAAAATTTATTGTATTGTAAAATGATATGAGAGTGCTTATAAGCTTTTGCCTTATTTGGTATTTAGCTTATATATTTTCATGAAGCTGAAACTTGTGGAGTGGGAACAGTTAATGAGAACATCTATAGAGGGCTTACTTGAATACCTTATTGTAAAGGCTTTAGCAGGTAAAGATAACGTGATAAAGGCTTTGACAGATTACTTCGTTTATGGTGAAAGTCCTAGTGTTATAGCATTGAAATATGACCTTAGCAAGCATCAAGTAAGAGGCTATGCACAAAGAATTGTTGAAAAGACAGGTTCTGTAACACGAGCTAAGGTTATTTTGAAATATGCAACACCAATAATTTTGAAGATAAAGCCTATTACAAGGAGTTTGAACAACTCCTTCATAAAATGTCTTTTATGTGGTGAGGAACTTCCATTTCAAATAGCAGAAGATCATATTAAAAAGAAGCACATGTCCATTGTTGAAGACTACCTCCAGTCTACAGTAGAGTTAATGCGCAAAAACATTATAATGGATCATTCATGAGCAGAAACCTTTATTAATTCCTTAAAATCTTCTCTACTTAATGCTTAGAGTTATAGATATTACAGAGTTTTCAAGGTACATACTTAGGGGTAAAAGACTTGCTATAATTATTTCGATAATCACTAGAAATTGTAAAAATACATGTCCTTTCAAATACATACAAGTGTTGGATAGTAGTATTGAGAATGGCGTTGCTGAATTACTAAAGCAAGTAGAATCAAATAATGAAATAACATGCATCATAAGCCTATGTAAAATTAATGCAATTAAAAATAAAAACATAGCTTTATGCAGCCTCAGTTCAGATATATCCAAACATAGATATGATGAGGCATTGAAGTGCATTTCTTTTTCAGATGCATTAATTATGATAACCAAAGATATGAAAACCGAAAAGCTACTTGCTAACTTTTTATGCATAGCACAATTAGAAGGTATAGAGACAGTTTTATTAAACATCTCCAATAACATTACTTGAGTTGCTTAGCCATAAGATAAGCATCTTCACCATCTAAATAATACTCAGAAATTGTTTGAATTATTGTGAAACCAAATTTCTTGTACAGATTAATTGCAGCTATATTACTTACCCTAACTTCAAGATATGCTTCAAAAACATCATAAGTCTTGCTCAAAACGCCTAAAACTGTTGATAAAAGATAGGATGCCACCCCCCTACCTCTATAACCCTCCCTTACAGCTAGACTTACTATATGCCCCTTCTTAACCTTCTTATCATGCTGAAAAAATGAGGTTCCTTCCTCAATACGCGTTAAAATATATCCAACAACCTTTTCCCCAATTTCAGCAACATAAAATGTATCATCAAATTTAGTTAAATGCTCAATCCAGAAGGATAATGGGTAATGCTCTGGAAGGCACTCAATATTTATGGCAATAATATAATCTAGGTCTCTCTCTGTAGCAGGTCTTATCTTGATAAGCAACTCTTCTGTGCTCATATCACACACAATAACAGATTTTTAAACGAGGCTAAATAATTTTATAAACGAGGTCATATAGCTCTTGGAATCAAATGTACCGCTTTCTGAAGCAAGAGTTTTATGAATAGGATGTTGAGTAATCACTAGAAGACAGAAAGTCATTGTAACGCTGGTTTTCTCAACAGTTCTGTGGCTGGCTGATGTGAAGGGTGAGTAGATACAGAAAGCCTTTGAATCTCTTGAAACATATCCTCCCCATCCTTTATTGTGGAGAACCTAAATAAATTCATTATAAAGCTTCTTCTTTTTGCACATAGCTTACAGTGTTTTCAACGTATTGATTCTATGTTTTTCTTGCTCTTCTCTTCTAATTCTTTAATTCTCTGTTCAAACTCCTTAACAGTAGAGGCTACGGCTTTTTCAAGATCTTTTTGATCTAAATAAAGCACCATGTTTTTAAAGAATTTTAGTGCACAGCTCTTGGAGTGAAAATACAGCTCTCTTCCTCCTAAAACCAGCTTTATACCCTGACCTTCAAAAAATATTCTGTTACAGACAATGCACCTAATGCTCTTTGTAGGCAGTGCTCTCACCTACTTCTTTCAATACTAGCTAGATATTTATCTAGTTCCAGATTTTTTATAATCTGCTCAGCTTTTTTAGTTGCTTCCTCAAGACTTGTTGCAGTTACATTAAGATAAATCTTAGTATCTTTAACCCTGAATCTATACCTCACACCAGGTAATCCTTCATATCTATAGATTTCAACAAGTTCTAGCTCTACCTTCACATAATTACACCATGTAAACAATATATTATGGTGTCATAAAATCTTTTTATGCTAGGTTAGAGAATGCGGTGTTACTTCTTTGATTGCTTGTTCAAGTATTTCTAAGCCTTTCATAGCTTCATCCTCTGATATAATTATTGGTGGAGCTATCCTTATGCTACTCTTGCCACATCCAAGCAGAACTAAACCCCTCTTTAGCGCCTCATATAAAACTCTATTTCTAGTTTTTTCATCATGCTCTTTACTCTTTCTATCTTTAACAAATTCTATCCCCCAAGCAAGCCCCAATCCTCTTACATCACCTACAACACTATATCTATTTTTCAATTCAAAAAGCTTTTCCTTAAACACTTTCTCGAGTAATGCAACATGAGGTAAAAGCTTCTCCACAACTTCTACAGTCCTTAATGCAACCATCGAGGCTAGCGCATGCCCCCCAAAGGTATTGCTATGAGCACCTGGAGCAAAATCTAACTCAGCCCTAAATATTGTCGCCCCAATTGGAATAACACCACCACCCAATGCTTTAGCCATTGCTATAATATCAGGAGCAACATTAAAGTGTTCAATTGCAAACATTTTTCCTGTTCTTCCTAACGCCATCTGAACTTCATCATCTACCAGCATGATATTATACTTCTTAGCAAGCTTATACAATTCACCAAAGAAACCTCTTGGAGGGACCACATATCCTCCTTCACCCTGTATTGGCTCAAAGAATATGCCTGCAACTTCATCTGCTGATGCAAGGTGTTGAAAGATCCAGTAATCTATGTACTCAATAACCATGTTGATTAATTCATCTGGATATTCATAACCATCAATATGCCATGGATTTCTATAAGGATTGGGATATGGCACATGAATTACACCACCAATCATAGGCATATAGCTCCTCCTTTGTATAGGTTTTGAAGCTGTGAGGCTCAAAGACCCCATGGTTCTTCCATGAAAAGCTCCTATGAATGCTATAAAGTACTTTCTACCAGTTGAATGTCTAAGAAGCTTTATTGCAGCTTCGATAGCCTCTGTACCACTGTTACAGAGAAAAACCTTTTTATTAAATGCACCAGGAGATATCCTCGTGAGTTTTTCAGCTAAAGCAACTTGATATGGATTAAAAAAGTCAGTGCCAGCTGCATGAGTTAATACATTCAGCATTTCGATTACAATACTCTTTACCTCAGGATGTATAGGATAACCCAGATTTGAAACTGATATTGATGAGGAAAAATCTAGGTACACATTACCATCAACATCCTGAAGCCATACACCTTCACCCCGTTCAATGACTAGCGGTATGTTCTTAGGATCATGAGTTGTTGTAGCAACATAACGCTTGTGTTTTTCTATAATCTCCCTGGCTCTAGGTCCTGGAGGCTCTACATATATTTTGGGTTCTTTAATCACCATTGTAAAACACCTTAAAATCTGCCCTTAATGAGGTATTGACTGCAGTAATATTAATTAATGTTTCATATAAGCTTTTGAGTTAGTAAAAGCTGTATTTTTCAGGGTGAGAAGAGTTATGGTTTTGCTGAGCTCTGGTCTTGTAATAGCAGGTGCTTATGCAGATAAAATTAGGAGAACATTATTTGCTCAGTTAAGAGATTATCTTAAGAAGGATAAGGAATGGGGGCAGAAAATAGCATATGCAGCAGCGCAACTAAATAGATTGGTATATACAGTATTGGTGGAGCAACTCAAAGTAGATAAGGGTGATGTAGTTAGAGTTAGAATAGAATATGACATAGATGAATCAGGTAAAAACATTAATTGGAAGTGGGATACCCTAGTTATAGAAGCGTTTAAGAGAGTGCCAAAAGATCAAATAGATTCCATAGTTAAGCAAGTTCTGGTCAAGGTGAGTGAATTAACAGTAGCAGCCGTAGAATATAGCGTAGCTCGGTTAGGTGAAACAGCTGATGGTGATATAGTTTTTGCTGTCAAGTTAGGAGACAAAGAGGTTGGTGCAGCCATAGTAACACCAGTTAATGAAACTCTAGCAGTATTAAAAAGAGGAGCTGTATTAGAGCCTACACCAGCAATATTTGAAAGAACGAAGCTAGAAATACAGCCAGGTAAGAGTTTAGAAGAGTCATTGAAGACAGTGCTTTCAACAGTTATGCAAACAGCTAGGCATGTAAGCTATGATGAGTCACTTAAAATGGTGAATATAGTTAGGGAGAGAATTTCAGCTACGCCAATGGCTAAGTTTGAAGAAGTAGAAGAAGAATGACTTTTGAATAAGAGCATCACTTAAAGGAGCTGTTTTTTGATGACTTTTTCTTGACTATAAGTGTAAATCCCTTCCTATCTACTACCTCCACATCATCTCCAGGCTCTATCACCTCATCACTTTCAGCAAACCAGTATTCTCCTTCATAAAGAACCCTTCCTCTTTTTCCAGGTTCTATACGCTCTACAGCCTTACCTAATCTATTAGATATTGTTTGTACTGCACTCTTCCTTTTTCTTCCAGATTCTAACGCCTTGTATAATACAAGTGAGAATATTGTAGCAAGACCGCCACCAAGTACTAGAGCAAGGTTTCTCAGACTTTCTATGGCGGTAGGGGTTATCTGAGTTGCAGGTGATATTGGCATTAGCAGTATTCCAAAGGTTAATGCTATTATGCCGCCTATTCCCAGTATACCGTGACCTGGATATATGAACTCTATAGCAATGAGTAAAGATCCTAGTGCAATCAATAATATAGAAATTGTATTAATGTTTACAGATCCTCCTAGTAATGCTAGTAATAGAAAGACTATTGTTAGTGGCAATATATCTATTCTACCAGATAGCAAGGCTATAAACGTTCCAAAAAACCCTAAAAACCATAGAATAGAGTTTATTGTAGAGTCTCTAAGGTATGAATAGATCTGGATATAGAGTGAAGGGCTATACTCCTCATATCCACCTATATGAAGTGTGACATTCTTTACAGTATTCTCATACCTTATGGTAATAGTTCTACCATTTAATTTGTTTATAAAGTCGTTTAAATCCACAGCAACAAGGTCTGCAACACCTTCCTTAACAGCTTCCTCGCCTTTGAGCACCAAGTTTTTTGTAATAAATAGTTGCACCGCTGTAGAATTTCTTCCCCTAGCCTCAGCGTAACGTGTCGCCATAGCAACAACACTATTGATTATCTTGCTCTCATTTATAAACTCATACTGACCCGTAACAGGATTTATTGTTATAGGCTGTGAGGCTCCTATAACACCATAAGGCGAGATCCCTATAACGTGCATAGGCTGAACGATTATGCTAGCAGCACTTAATGCCTTATCATATATGTATCCCAGTACCGGGACTTTGGAATTCAGGAACATGTTTGCGATATTGATCATGGAGTTCATGTAACCACCATAACTATTCACCAAAACTATCAATGGTACCCCTCTTTGTTCTGCCAATGACAATGCATCTCTAACATAAATCTCTGTTGGTATATCTATAGTTCCCATAGATCCTTCCAATCTTATGAGCATCGCTATAGCATTACCTTCACTATTCTGGCATTGTACATCAGCTTGTATTTGTGAAAATGTGAGGAGAAATATTGCTAAGATTACAATTGAAAAGATATGTTTATAATTTAATTTGCTTACCTTAATCATGATTTCTTTACTCCCCTATTCTTTTGCAGAGCTACTTTCTTGAGGCTTTGCCTTTTCAATAGCTAATGCTGAAGTTATAGCTTCAGCAGCTGTTCTTGAAGACACGCTTTCAGTTATTACTATCACATTCTTTTCCTTCGCTATGTCAACATATGTTTGCAGTTCTCTGAGCCTCAATGCAATGGGGTGTCTCTCATATGTTAATGCTGCTTCAGAAAGTATTTGAGCAGCACTTCTTTCCGCTTCTGCCTCAATTATTCTAGCTCTCCTAATTCTTTCTGCTTCTGCTTGGTAAGCCATTGCTCTAATCATTCCTTCAGGTAGCTCAACAGCTTTTAATGTGACCATAGACACCTTTACACCCCATGGCTCTGTAATTTCGTCAATTATATTCTGTATTCTCTTATTGATCTCCTCCCTTTTTGTCAAAATCTCGTCTAGCTCTAGTTGCCCTATCACATCCCTAATTGTCGTTTGCCCAAGCATTGCTATCGCATAGTTATAGTCTCGCACCTTCATTACCGCTTTTTCAGGGTCCATTACCCTATAGTAAACCACAGCATCAATACGTACAGTCACATTATCTTTTGTTATCACCTCCTGTTTGGGTACATCAACTGTATTTATTCTAGTATCAACAACTATACCCCTATCTATGAATGGTACTAGAAAGACAATGCCAGGACCTCTAATACCTACATATTTGCCGAGCCTCAAGATTATCATCCTTTCCCACTCTTTCACAACTTTAACAGACTTAGAGAGGATCACCATTACAATAATTAGAAGTATAAATAGACCAACAATTTCTACAGGGCCAAGTGGCATAATCTTCCCTCTTATAACTGAAATTTTACTTAAATTTGGTATATTAGTTTCAATGAAAATAAGCTTCTAATCCAAGTCTATTCAAGTTTTAGTTTTGAGATGTAATAATCAAGGATATCAGAATGTTGCTCTGCAATTGTTTTAAATTCATCCTGTTCAACAATAGTGTAGGGTATTACATCCTTTATCGAATCTAGTCCATGTAGCATCATTACAAGTCTGTATATACCTATTCCGACGCCTGCTGTAGGTGGCATACCATATTCTAAAGCTCTTACATAATCTTTGTCCATAGGATGATGTTCTACTTCTCCAAATTTTTCTCTACTCTTTATTCTAAGCTCTTCTTCCTTACTAAAGAAGTGAAACTGCACTATTGGATTATTGAGCTCACTATATCCATTACCTACTTCTAAACCTCCAATGTAGATCTCAAATCTTTCAGCATATTCAGGGTTTTCTCTAGAAGGTCTTGCCAATGGTGATACATCTCTTGGAAATAGTGTTATAAATGTTGGTTGCTGAATTTTCTGTTGTGCAACTTTTTCAAATATCTTTTCAAGTAGCTTACCCTTCCTGGGGTCATCTACCTTTATGTCAAGTTCTTTAGCTATTTTAAGAATTTCTTCATAGCTTCTACCCTTAATCTTTACATCGCCAAAAATTTCTATAGCCTCTTCCAGAGGTATTCTTCTCCAAGGTGGTGCAAAGTTTAGTATGACCTTTTCATTATTTTTCTCTACCTCAATTTTGTAATCGCCATACACAGCTTTTACAGCGTATGAAACCATGTCCTCTACTAGTTTCATCATACCATTCCAGTCTGTAAATGCCTGGTATATTTCTATTTGAATGAATTCTGGATAATGCTGAGCATCGATATCTTCATTTCGGAAACAAACTGCTATTTCATATACTTTAAAGAAATTTGCCACAACAGATCTCTTAAGATAGGTTTCAGGAGCGATGCTCAAATATACATCTCTATTAAGAGCGTACATCCTGGTTACGAAAGGTCTTGCAAGAGCACCTCCATAAACTGGTTGCAGTTTTGGTGTGTGGATTTCTATGAAGCCTTTAGAATCGAGGAAATCTCTAAATGATTTTTCAATTCTATACATGGCTACTATAGCATCTCTAATCTTTTTATTCAGCATCATGTCAAGGTACCTCAATCTATACCTCTTTTCAGCATCTGCAAGCCCGTGCCACTTCTCAGGGTAATCCCTCCATGTTATTGCTAAGACCTTGAAGTTCTCAACAAGTATTGAAAGTTCCCCCCTCAGCGTCTTCATAGGTCTTCCAACAACGCCCACAATGTCACCAACATTAAGTATATCAACAATTTTCCACAGCTTTTCCCCAACAATATCATGCCTAAATACAAGCTGAATTTGCGCTGTACCGTCATCAAGTATCATAAAAGCTATTTTACCATGTTTTCTAATTCCAAGAATCCTTCCAGCAACAGAGTATCTATCTTGAGACTCTTCACCATTCTTCAAATAAGCATATTTCCCTCTAATTTTAGCCAAAGATTCATTAGTTTCAAAAACATATTCAGTGATGTAAGGATCCACACCTAACGCTACAAACTGCCAAAATCTGTGCCTCTGAGACATTGTGTTAACCTCGACATAATCCTCATTCAAAAAATTTTTAAGCTTCATAAAAATTTATGAAACAAATTCTAATCTAAACTAGTGACACAGTTTGGCTGCTCTTCATAATCCCATCTAGTGAAAACAATCCCATCATAATCCAGTAGCAGGTTTCTGCTTATTAATCCAGAAGCTATCACAGAAATTTTATGTCTGTAGTGCCATGGATTCCTTCACCGAAAATTGTTGTAGAGTATCTGAAGCATGCTCTTGGAATAAATAGGGAAGATGTGATAGTTGATCTAGGATGTGGCGATGGAAGGATTTTGCTGGAATTTGCAAAAAGTGGTGCTACTACTATATGCATAGAGATTGATAGAACTCTGTGTAACATTACTGAAGTGACATTTAATATTCATGGTTTGAGAGATAGAGTGAAAATAGTATGTAGAGATTTTTTTGAAGTGAGTCTATCGAATATTGAACCAAGACCAACAATAGTATATGCATATCTATATTCTTCAATACTTGAAGCTCTTTCAAAAAAATTTGAAGAAGAATTAAGCTTCTGCACAATCATAGTGACACTAGATTTTCCGATAAGGAATTGGAGCCCGATATATGTAAAGCATTTAATTGATGAAAATAATCATAGCAGGGTTGTGTGGATATATGTAAATGGTATTTCAAATCCCAAGGCAAGATTGGTAGAGGGTAGAATAGTTGATGTGAATAAGTGTGTAGAGATATGCATGGAGAAATGCAGAAGAAAACTCTTTATGTATTAACTCAGATTATCGACCCTTCGTCATAAATTCCAACAACGTCGACCTCATCATCGCTATACATCTATGCATACTACTAGCCATGCTCTTAAGCAATTGATTTATAAGTTATAGAGCTCCTTTTTCACAGACTCAGGCAACCCCTCCTCGTTAACTATGACCGCGGTTGGCGGAGGTCTAATAACCTTTGGTCCAATAACAACGTATTTGCTTTCATCTTCTTGTCTACTTTTCAGTACTCTAACCTTGACAAATCCTCCATCAGCTCTCTTAACATATATGTATTTTTTGTGCTTTAAGCCCATAGCCATCACTCTAAATCGTTTATTTTAATGTAGCAGCTTTTTAACTGCATTTCAAAAATATTATGATGAAGTGGGTAATAAACTATTATCGAGGTAAAAGCACAGGGCGATGGAAATGAGTAGTGATAGGGGTTATTTTGCTGATTGGCAAAGCTTGGAGGAGGCTGTGAAGAGGTGTGCAAGGTGTGCTTTGTATAAAAGTAGAAAGAATGTTGTACTTGGAGAAGGATCTAGGAATGCACATGTAATGCTTGTAGGTGAGGCTCCAGGAGCTACGGAAGATGAGATGGGGAGACCATTTGTAGGGGCAGCAGGGAGACTCCTAACAATGATTCTTGAAAGCCTTGGTGTGAAGAGAGAGAGTGTTTATATAACAAATGTAGTTAAATGTCGACCTCCAGGTAATAGAGAGCCAAAGGAGGAGGAGGTAGAGGCATGTAGCATTTACTTAGAATCCCAAATAATTTTACTAAAACCTCAAATAATTGTGACACTAGGTAATGTAGCCGGCAGAAAAATCTTTGCATTAGGGAATAATCAATGGAGTAGTGTTATGAAGATGAGGGGAAAGATATACAAATTAAACATACTAAGCCTTTCTGTATCAGTAATACCAACTCTTCATCCAGCAGCAGCTCTTTACAATCCACAGCTAAGAACATTATTTGAAGAAGATATGAAACTCGTTAGAAAGGTTATGGAAAGCGTGGTTAAAGAAGTGACTGGAGAACTACAGAAGGGTAAGAGTAGGACATTATTAGATTACCTAAAGCCTTCATCTGATGATAGATAAAAGCAACATAAATATGCTTCAGCTGGGGGTTCAGCTCTCATATAAGTTTATGTGGTTTGATGTTTTTCATAGCATCATCTTTATTCCCCTGCACCCCGCTCGGGTTTTCATCGGGCTTGGGGGCGTTTAGGGCCACCCCAGAGACCCCACATCTTGAGTGTTTCGATATGAATTTCTTGTATAGGTTTATTGCTGCTATAACGTCTCTATCTCCTACGAAGCCGCATTTCCTACATCTCAGCATCCTATGCTTGTTTTTAGCTAGCTTCTTGCCACACCTAGGACACTTTGATGATGTTCCCCTAGGATTTACTTTAGCAACCTCTATACCCCTCTCCCTAGCCTCATACTCTATGCAGAACTGTATTCTGTGGTAAATCCATAGACCAATCCTCTTATTAAATCTCTTGCCCTTCTTGTTGTTCTCCCTAAGCTTCTCCAAGTCTTCGAGAATAATTGCTGAGCTGTGTTTTGATGCTAGCTCTGCTACTAAATCCCCCACCCTGTGGGCATAGACCCATGAGATGTTTCTTATCTTCTCACCATGCCTATCAATAGCTTTTCTAACACCCCTGATAAACCTCCACGACCTTGGATACCTCCTCTGAATCCTCTCAACCCAGAGCCTGTGGGTCAAAACCTTTCTCAATGGTGTTCTAAACCTCTTCAACTTCAATAGCCTACCATCGAGAGTGAGTACTGCTAAAGTTACATTATCAAAGTTTAGGTCAATGGACATAACTGTTCTGGGCTTCACAGCTTTAGCAACTTTCTTAAAGTATATTGAGACCCAGAAACCACTTCCATCACACTTCACTACCACCTCGTAGTTTCCCCAACCCCTAAACTTCTAAACCCTCTCCCCAGATGTTACCAGCTTCAATTTAGCCTCATAGCCATTGTACAACTTCAGCGTCAGAGTCATGCTGTCTAAGTCTAACCTATAGTCATACTTATCTATTCTAGCACTCAGCTTTCTAAGAACTGGCTTTTCACCATTATTGCTCTTAGCGGAATCAATAACGCTTCTGGCATAAACATATATCTCTTTAGCGTGGTGTGCTCTAAACCCCAATCTCATCAAATTACTATAGAATAGCCTATGTAGCTTCCTCTTAGACAACCTCTCATTAAAGCTCCAAATCCTGTCAACAACCATTTGAACTGCATTGCGGTATAGCTTCAGAAACTCAAGGAGCTTATCACAGCTACCCTCGGGGAGAGCCCTCACCCTAAGAGCCTCTATAACAACGGGCTCTCCACCCCTCATAGAGTAGCTCACCAATTCATAAAGCTGTTTTCAAATCTCATACTTTTCTAACACTATTCGTTATTGGTGATAACATGGCTAGGTTCATATATGCTGAATGTTCTGTGATAAAGTTTAGGGGTGGGACAGTAGTCCTATACCCATTGGCGGAGTACCAGCCCGAAGTAAAGCCATTGTATGGAGAGAGGGTGCATGTAGTGATAATAGCAGAAGAGTAGCATCAAAACATATAACTATATGAAATTCAAAACAGTTGCGAAGGGCTAGAATACAGAGTGATGGAATGATTCTTGAAAGCGTTTCAAAGGTCTTTTGTGTTATACTAAGCATATAAAGTGGTTTAGTATTGTAAAGCTTTAGATGATGATGTGGGCAGCCTGTGACTCATGTGAAAGAGGATGAAGAGCCCAAATGCTCAAACTGAAGCAATATGCATTAAAGGAAATGATTGCTGTATTTCGGTAGTTGATGTGTCAAAGCTTTTAGACATTATTTCAAAAATAGGCCATGTTATAAAGCTCTACACCTCTTCCAAAGATCTAATCGTGCCTATTGCGAAAGACATTGAAATGGCAAGAAATAGTGCTTTCAAACTTCATAGCTCTTTAGAAGTATTTATTAAGACAGCCATAAATATTTCTGGTGAAAGATCTGTGGAGGAATCCTTCATTTACACCATGGTGAATATTTTGAATAGATTAATTGAGGTAAGGAATAGATTAAGTCGCATATTAGATTCTGTAGAGAGGTCCTCGGATAGCGCTAGGATAACGATCTTAGAAGGAATTGCATGGCTAGACTCTGTACTACTACGTTTTTCTCTCATAGCATTGGCCTTTGCGTCAAAGGTTAAGAAGTGGAGTAGAGAATCTGCAGGAGCATTTTCATCAGCTATAGCTTCTGCGATCTTTGCCTCGCTTCTCAATCTAAGCAATAATGCTAGCACTATAGAGCTTTTGAGAAAGTGTATGCAATCACAGTGACTAGGTGTTTCATATGGATAAGAGCTTTCAGGAAAAACTCCACCTCTTCGCCAAGTACGCTTTGAAGGGGGATGAAGAGGCGATGAGATTTGTAATAAACATTCTCTTGTCGCTAGGGCTTCCGCAGACCAATGCTGTGGCTTATTTATTTGTATACCAGAGTATTATGAATACATATATCGATTTGAAGGAGGAGTGCAGAAAATGTGGAGGAGTTTGCTGCAGATTTGGAGAGCCTGTAGAACTTTACAACTTTGATATAGAAGATCTAAAAGCTCTCAGCATAGACCTTAGCAGGTATATTTTTAAGAGTGGTGACAGATTATACCTGCCAAGACCCTGCTCTCTTCAAAATGGCTGGGCTTGTGGAGTACATAGTGCAAAACCATATGCATGCCTATCATACCCCTTTGCTGTAGAAGATCTCCAAAAAGAGATTATATCTTCTCATATAAATTCGAAACCTCCAAAACCATTTATACCGCATTTCTGTATAACTGGGCAAAAAGTATGGAGCATAATAGAGTCTGCAATAAGAGAACATGAATCTATATATGGTAAAGAGCCTACACCTTATGACCTCTTAGAACATGTTCGAAGAAAAATCGCTACTAACACGTAGTACAAAAGCTTGCAAAATTACAGGAGAAGAAGATGGTCATAGAAAGAAGTTGAAACCCAGAGGGTTCTTACTTTGGATAGTGAAGAAGAGATTAACATTTTATCTCTCAATTACTATATTCATTCATTGCATTTCAGTAGAAAGCTTTTCATGCAATGCTGTAGATAGAGCAATAAGTGCTGAGGCAAGAGCGTATTCTGTTGAAATAACTATTCCTGGTGCAACATCTATTACATAGTTAGCAAACCTGAATAAACTTGTTGGTACACCTTCTCTTGCACCAACCATAATATTTATCCTTCTTCTCTTTTTCAAAGCATTCATTATAAACTCTGCAAGCTCATTTGCAATCTTTGATATCGGCTCTCCTTCAGGTTCAAAGATTATTAGAGGTTCCCCCATTTTAGAGCGGACAAATTGATACATGTCTTGTAGCGATACCCTAGTTTTGTGAACTTCTCTTCCATAACTTTTCCTTTGTACTTCAAATCTTGAGTCCACTCCCTCGAATAACCCTTTTAAGAAACAGTACAAGCTATAGGCATCAACAGATCCTATGGGTGCCACAACGAGTTCTCCAATTTCATACGTCTGCACCTCTCTACCAATACGCGTGCCAAAGGTGTATGCAGCATCTGAAGGCCCTAAATAAGGTTCATGGGCTACTACAAAGTTTTTGAAAACCTTGTACATAGGATATTTATAAGGCCTCATCTTTTTATAAAATTCACTACCTGGAACTACGCTTATATATGCCCAATCCTGAATTATTTGTATAACGATAACCTTACTTGGATTTTCTAAATCAACACTAGCCCCCGTCAGATCCTTTACTACACTACCTACAGCAGTATTTACATCGATGCTAGTAAATGTGTGGTGCCCTCGCCTCGTGGTTCTAACTGCGAAGCTGTCTGAGTGCGAAATAAACTCCTTACTAATTCTCTTAACAACTTCTACTATATCACCAATATCAGCTTTGGCGCAGTCCAAAACTATATAAATCCTTTCTGCTTCTGGCACACTTTCCTTGATCTTATGAGCCAAAGCTTGCTTATCACTAGCACTAAAAACTAGTACAAGCCCTAAAAAACCATAAGGTGCAGGTAAAGCCTTAGCACCAGCGTCAAATTCATTAATATAAGATGCCACTATTTTTTCCATCCCAAGCCTACATGTTATAACAAGGTCAGCACACTGCATAGCAACACTCACAGTTGGTAGTTCAGCACTTAAAGATTTAATAAGCGAAAGCAATCTCATTAAACCTAAAATTGGGTCTCAGAAACCCTAAAGTGAGTGCAACCTATTAAGCAAAGTAATTATGTATCGCTATAAGGTTAATAAGATGACTTTCAACATGATGAGTTCAAGACGAGTTGAATGGTGATAGTAACTCCCCGAACTGATAGTTCTGCGACTAAGTTCTTTATGCTTGCTATATTAGACTTGAAAAATTTAGTTTAAAGATTTTGGATTCTAGTTCGAGATGTTTCTGCTCGCTAGCAAAAATGTGTTAGTACAATGCATTACTTATTTTGATTATATTTAGGATTTCTGCTATTTCTAAAACCCATGCTGCTAATTCCCTTGACATTATATATGATGCCGTATCATCATCTACTTCTTCTCCTAACACCTCCTTTATAATGTTCTTTGCTAGTTCCTTGTCTATTCTGTTTTTGAAATAGTTTATGAGCTCCTCCATAACTTTTAGCATGTCTGTTCTCTCTTTTGCAGCTTTTTCAACTAGTTCTAGCTCTCCATGGCTCGGTACTACTATTGATGCATTTAAACCTTTCTTTTTCAATTCTTCCACATATCTCATTATCAGTTGCGGATTTTTGACGAGTTTACCACTACCCCAAATCATGTTACCTCACCTTGCATCGCAGTATATCTCCTAAGATTTGTATACCTACTCTTATACTATTTTCTGGTGGATTTGAGAAACTAAGCCTCATCGCATCTTTGCAAGGCACTTGATTTACACAGAATCTTTTTCCTGGTGTAAATAGTACACCACGTTTGTTACTTAAATTGAGAATATCTTCTGTATCAATATTTCTGTTGAGCTTTACCCATACATAAAATCCTCCACCTGGGTCACTTCTCCATATCCCTTTAGGTAACATCTCATCTAGAGCCTCAACCATAAGATCTTTCTTGACTCTATACAGCTTTCTAATATATGCAATGTTCTTTTCTATTACATTTTTTTCAATAGCCTTAGCCGCAATTAGTTGGCTTAAGGTAGAGGACCCCAAATCTATTACTTGCTTAACTACTGAAAGCTTCGTTATAACATCTTCCTGTGCAATCAAATAGCCTACTCTAAGCCCTGGTGACAAGATTTTGCTGAATGTAGATACGTAGATAACTCTGCCAAATTGATCTTCTGAAGCCAGAGCTGGAATCATAGAGTCATCGAAGCCCAGAAAAGCGTAAGCATCATCCTCAACTATTAGTAAGTCATGCTCTTCTGACAACTCCAATAAGTACTTCCTTCTTTCGAAAGACATGGAAACCCCTGTTGGATTCTGAAAGAGAGGCATAGTATATACGAGCTTTATCTTCTCTCCTTCTCTACGAAGCTTCTTAATTGTCGTTTCCAACAAATCAATTCTAAGCCCATGTCTATCTATCGCCACACCCACAACTTTAGCGCCTCTAAGTCTAAGTACATGTAATGCTAGTATATACGACGGCTCTTCAACTATCACGACCTCTCCTGGATTTACAAACAGCCTTGTGATAAGATCTAGAGCCTGTTGAGAACCTGCAGTTATGAGAATATTTTCTGGCAAAGTCTTCAGTCCTCTCATTCTATACATGAAAGCTACGATGTTATTTATTAGCTCTGGGACTCCTCTCGATGAAGTATATTGAAGAGCTTTATACCCATACTCTTCAATAATATGCTTCAATATTTTTTCTATATCGTTAACAGGGATTGCTCTAGGGTCAGGAAGGCCACTGGCAAAGTTTATTACATCAGCATTTGCTTCAGGTATTTCAAGAGAACTTGATGCTATTGCTAATACTGCTTCAACATCCTTTGAGTATAACTTGGCTAGATTTTTTAATGACTTGCCAAAGATAGATCACCAAAGCTGTCAAACAATGAGTTGTAGTGGATCAGAATATAAGTTTTTATGCCATGCAAAATGCATAAAATGTTTAGGTCTACTACTTTGTACTATAGAATAGCTGTTAACTTCTGTGACACACCAATAATTCAGAGTTTCAGAGGCTTTATGGCTAGGTTGGGTGAAGTAGCTGTTCAGGTAAGTTACGCCTATATGTCCATAATCGATGAGGCTCATGCGAAGTGTTTACTTATAGCAAAGGATTCCCCCCATGTTATGGGCACAGTAGCTGTAGGTAAGGTAATTGCCGTTGGTATAGGTGTTGATAGGTTTAGAGAAGGTGATAGAGTTGTCGCATTTACACTCACTGGCGGCGGTGCCCAATCAATTCTAACAGTTAGTACAAGTAATGTAGTAGTTTACAATGCTAAGGAGTTTGATTACTTAGATGTGTTAATCATAGCCACTTTATCTGTTAAAAGAAAGCTTTTAGACATAGTCAAGGGTGCAAATGTCTTAGTTGTAGGAAACGATCTTTCCATTATACCCTTTGCACATGTTGCCCAGCAATATTCACTCAAAGTATTCACAATACCTAGATACACCTCATGGTCTGATATTGTTAAGGGGGAGCACATATCGATTTATGAGGATAGGCAACTATTTGACGTAATTGTAATAGCTTCTTGCGATCCTCTAGTAATTTCCTTGGTACCTAGGCTTGCAAAAGATGATGCAATAATGATTGTACACCCTGCTGTGAGAAATCTCTTGAAGTTTTCAGATTTTAATGCAAAGAGCATAACAATAAAGTTTATACAATTTGGTGATATGGTTTCAGGAGAGTCTATTTATACTGAGTTCAAAGATATTATTAGATCTAAGACTCCATTATTAAATCCTCAGAATTTCATCGCAAAACCAGTATTCCCTGCTTTTATAGATTTACAAAACCTTTAGATACCTTGCCCTCAGATCTAAATACGTTTTGGGGACCCCGATATCTACATATCTATACCATGGAGGATCCTGCCACCCGTTTTTCAAATAGCTTCTAATCCTCTCATCAGCCATTTTAAGCGCTTTTCTAAAGCCTTTTAACCCCAGACCACTGAGAGCCCAATCGATTATAAGTTTTGAGATATTTTTATCGCCAAGTGCGATGATGGCTTGTGCAAATGCCCATTCAACATCCAATGCACTAATCCCTATACCACTCTCTTTAGCAATTCTTCTATACTGTTCTTCAATATGTCTGCTTCTGAGTACTGATAAAGGTGGTAAGAATTGGAATGGTGTCCAGGGTTTTGGAATTAGAGGGTTCAATGTGACTTCTACGAAACCCCTCTTTTTTATACTTTTCACGCTTGAAGAGAATTTTTCAAAGGATTTTAACTCTTCATCCATTGTGGTTCCTGGAAATCCTGTAATGAGGTAGAGCTTTACATGGCTATAACCTGTCTTGTAAGCATAGTTAAGCACCTCTATTAGGTAATCTACATTGTAACACTTACCAATTTTGCAACTATAGGTAGGTAAAAGCGTTTCAGGTGCTATTGTCAATGTTTTTTGCCCTAAAGCCTTTATCAGTTCAAGCCTTTCCTTAGTGACGTGCTCTACTCTCATCGATGGAATGGATATCTCAATCCCCTGCTTCAGAAGCTTTTGCAAAAGTATGTCCATATTTGGTACGCTAAAAAGAGATAACGAATAGAAAATAACTCTAGGTATTTTAAGAACGTCGATACTTTTTTCAATAATTCTATCAAGTATTGCAAATTCTCTATATCTGAATGGGTACATGACATGAGACTCCATACAAAATGCGCAGAGGTATGGGCATCCCCTAGACACCTCAACCCTTACGCCATAACCATATATAGGTTCTTCATCATATGAATAGAATTGATGTATAGGATGAGGGGCATTATTAAGATCTTCAACAAAGCATTTTCTTCTAATATCACTGTTGGCCAGCATTGAGACACACGATATTTCCTCAATTACTTTAAAAGCGTTTAATTCTCCTGCTCCATAGATCATGTTCTTAAGAATCTCTTCAGCTTCACCTATGACAACAGCGTCAACGATATCAGAAAGTGGTAGTGGATTTGCTGTAGGGGCAATTCCTCCAGCTACTACAATAGGTTTTTCATTACCCTTAAGGCGTCTTAGTAAATTCAAGTTAGTAAGGATGTATGCAACTGTAACATAATCTAGCTCAAATGGAAGTGAAAGCAGTATTAAGTCAAGTTTTCTGGGGTCAAGCCTTTCATCAAGGGCCTCAACTTTCTTTTCTTCTAAATTAAATACATATCTATAGGCCCTGACCCCCTCTAACGAATTCACGTATGTGTAAGCCATTTGAAAGAAAAGTGAAGAAACTGCTGCGTTATAGGGCATGGGCATAAGTATTCCTACTTTGATGTCTGAGGGTCTTCCCCTTTTCTCAAATACAAAATTTTCTCTTCTTCGCTTATAAACTACAAACTCCTCTATCAATCATCACCTTAGCACTTTAAATTACTTCAATTTCTAATGTTTTTGCATCTACATTGATCTGTGTCATGGGTTTCTTTGTTGCTAGCAAAAGTGTAGTGTGCTCTAGCCTTTCAATGCACAACTCTTTCTCTATATTACTAGTACAGGAAATTATCAGAGCTTTTGTGAATTCCTTTGCTAGAGTTAGCAATGAATGAAGACCTATGCTCACCTCTTTATTTAAGAGCTTTATTCTTGAGCATGTTACATATTTTGGCATATAGCTTGTGAGGATTATTGCATATCTGCATTCAGAAGGTCTCTTTAGCCTAAGCCTTTCTATGTTTTGAAAAGGATTTTTAGAGTCTATTCCTCCAATACAAATGTCTTTTTCAAATTGGTGCCATACCCCAGCAATGTAGCTTTCTCTCTTCTTCAATATCTTTATAATGTATATATCATCTTCTAGTAATGGAATGCTGAGGATTTTCTTATCGAGATCAAGAATTTCTCTATAATTGCTAGTTCCACATACTAGTACTATATCAAAGAATTGCTCTTCTACAATCCTTCTTGCATTTCTTGCCACTTTCCAATCTTCACTACCTTGCAGTATTAGGATTTTCAGAGCCATGGCGCTTCATTTAGCCACTTTTTTATCCGTTATGTGAAGCAGTACTCTATAATTGCTGCCAACATACCTCTCTATGATGGGTTTCCAGTCATCACCTATACCTATAAGGGCATAGAATCCTGTAGGTCTACCACCAGCCTTCTTAATCACCTCAAATACGGCAGCACTTGTTCTTCCACTTCTCACTAAATCATCTGTAACAAGAACTTTTTCTCCATACTCTATTGACCCTTCAGGTAAATATAATGTCACTACCTCTGGTGGTGCTTGAGTAATATAGCTCACCTCAATGAACCTAGTATAGCCTACTTCCTTCCTCTTTTTGATAACAACAAGTTTTGCATTAAGTCTCTTTGCAATTAGTGTTGCCAAAGGTATGCCATCAACTTCTACTGTTGCCACAGTACTGAAGCCCATGTTCTGAGCCCATAGAAGCGCCTCTATAGATGCATAGCTGAGGAGGTCTGTGTTGTAAACAATGTTGTAGGTCCTTATAATTCCTTCATCATCAGATCTTACAAGCTTCTCCTTGAGTTTGTTGACTATTTCTTGATCTAAAAGCTTGGAAAGAATCTGTCTAGCTCTATCAACAGAGGGTTTTATATCACCATGAACATACCTCCAAAGTGTTGGAACCGTTATATTCAATACCTCTTCAAGTTCCTTAAACTTGAAAAAACTCTTTAAACTAAGGAGCATCTCAACCACAAGCTCCCTTTCATCAATACTCATGAAAACACCTTTTCATCAATCCTCAATATTACCTTATGTAACTGAAAATATAAGCTATAGAGTTTAAATTTACATAACTGAAAATTTTTGGTATTCAATTACAAAGAATAAGAGATCTCTTGTAAACCATGAAATATTTTATATCCATAACATGTAGTACTAGTCAAGAATACTTAGTGCAAAAATTAAATTAGGTTCATCCTAATATAGATACAAAAATTCTATTGAGTATCTCAAAACTGTGCTTATCCTTAAGATGAGGATGAGCCAATAATTACTACCATGATTCTAGTGTAGCTGCTGCAACAGCTACTCCCTTAGTATTTTCCTCACCACTCACCATAGCTATTTTAGCAAGCAGGTTGTCAATAGCATCATCCTCTTGATTACAAGAAACAATTTCTTCTCCATTTATTGCTATACCTGTTGATGTTGATGTTGATAACAGTATTTCAACATCAATGTACTTTGAGGCAATTCTCTTAACTTTATTAGCTACTTTACTGCACTTCCAAAGATCTTCGGGTGATGAGCTCATTATTATTAGCTTGACCTTGCTCATTAGCTAAAGCCCCTAATTAGTTTTTATGCAAATATATTACTATTAAAGCAAACGGACTCTATGGCCGTTCATCGCAGAAAAGTTTAAAAACTTTTAAGACACTCTTACTAATGTGGGTAAGAAAATATATAAGGTGAGATACCATGATACATATTAAAAAGCTTTATGAAGATATGGATTTAGAGGTGTTCAAAGCTCCTACAGAAGAGGAGTTAGGGAATCTTATCAAGGATATCATAAAGAATACTGGCAGACCCATGACATGGAAAGAGCTCAGAGAACTCTTTGCAGGTATTGCTGGTGAAGATAGGTTGAGAAAGGTTTTAATAAAGCTAATAGAAAGAGATGAGCTAATAGAGCTTCCAGATGGAGCACTGGCCTTACCTGGTATGGAGCAAAACTACATACCTAGAAAAACAGCTAAGAGAGTTAGACCACTAGTACCATCTAAATTTAGGGAAAGGTGGGGCAATTTAGCGGCTAAACTAAGGAAATCAGGTCTGCCTCTAGGTGAAGCTATGAAGCAGGTCAAGAGATTCGGCTTTTCTGAAGAAGAGGAGGAACAAGAAGAGATATTTGAGGAAGAGTAAAGACAGAATTACTTCTATTAAAATATATTAAGTAGATCCATATCAATTACTTAGGATGAAAATGTCTTCTGATAGTTGTGAAAAAGCAAGTATAAAAATTATTGGAAGGGTGGCTATATTAAGATCTGAAAAAGGTTCTAAAGCCCTTGTTGGGATAGAAAATCTATGTAACTTAGCCAAGAAACTAAACATCTGTCTAGAGAATTATAACTGCGATTAAAGAATTACTCAATTCCATAGCACTACAAATAACAATCCTAAGTATTTGCAGGTTAGTCATCAAAAGTAAAAAGTAATTAGAGTCTATACCTTTTTATCAAGTTCCTTATCTTAGCATATTTTTCGTAACTGATATATACCTTTCTCTTCAAAAAATGCTCTACTGTAGGTGCTTTAGTTATAGCACTCTGTAATTTATCTGTAACAATAATGCTGAATGCATCACTCCCTGCACCACTACCAAAGGATACAGCTAATATTCTTTGCCCCGGTCTTGCACTTTCCAAGACTTTTGCCAGACCTATTAACATAGAGCCGTTATAGGTATTACCTATATATGGCGTTACAATGCCCGGTAATACTTTTTCTCTAGGTATTCCTAACATTGAGGCTACTCTTAGTGGGAATTTTCCATTGGGTTGGTGAAACACTGCATAGTCGAAATCTGAAGGTCTAAGGCCAAGCTCTTCCAGCAATAATTTAGTTGCTGATACAATGTGATGAAAGTATGCTGGTTCACCTGTAAACCCTTCTCCATGTAGTGGATATGGCACTCCATCCCTGCGCCAAAAGTCTGGCGTGTCTGTAACATATGAAGTAAAACCTTCAAAATATGCTATAGCTTCGTTCCTATTTCCTATGATGTAAGCAGCTCCACCACTACTTACAGTGAACTCTAGTACATCACCTGGGCTACTCTGAGAAGTATCAGCACCTATTGCTAAAACATAGTCTGCAAGCCCACTCTCTACATGGGCAATCCCTAGCCTTATTGCCTCGGCACCAGCTTTACAAGCAAATTCTAAGTCTGCAGCAGTTTTCTTTGACTTTATACCTAGAGCTTCTGCAACAATTGTAGCGCTAGGTTTTACTGCATAAGGCTTGCTCTCTGTGCCAAAGTAAATAGCATTGATTCTTGAGGGATGTATACCTGCTCTCATTAAAGCATATGCAGAAGCTTGATAACCTATAGTTGTGGCATCCTCATCAAAGTTTCCAACAGCCTTTTCCTCAATCCAAATACCCTTAGCAGATTCCTCATCAAATCCCCACAAGTCAACAATATTACTGGCTTTTAACCTATACCTAGGTATATAAACACCCCAACCAATGATGCCACTTCTACTACATGCAGGCATTCTACAAAACCTTAAAGATTATAGTGATATAAGGGGATATTTAAAGCAAACGCAATAACCTCTTTAAAATAATCCATTCTTATAGCACAAGATGTTGGACAGTTTCTATTAGCAAAAGAGATTGGGATGGTTAAAACAAAACCTTAATTTTTGCTGAATTAAGAAATTTAAACGTTACTATTGCAGATACTGAGAGTGTGTAGTGCATGGGGAAGTAGTATTATGGCTAGACAAAGGGAGAAAACCCAGTCTTGCAATGCTGCAAGTGACATCATTATTAAAACTTGCTTAGAATGCTTGGAAAAGAATTGCGAGAACATAGCAATATATGTAGACTACAACCCACTGCATCATCCAGTAGTAACTACGTATAGTGTTTTATTGTTATCCGAAAATATGCCGCAAGAACTTGGTGACTTTGTTGGCGAGGTAATTGTAGAGTTTACAACAAGTTTGGAGACGTTATTAAAGTTAGGCAGCTTCTCTGGCAACATTCTAGAGTTCATCTCTGAACTGAGAGTTAGGTGTACTACTGGCTGGATTGTGTATGGCTATACCTCAGCAAGGTCCCAATATGGCGTTCCGTATATGACTAAGTTGTGGATGTATATTCCTGCAAGCAGGTTAGAGACTACAGTAATTCAGCTCAGTGAAGATGAGTTAAAGACTATGCATAAATTGTTGAGCATTGCTGCTGAAAAGGCGAGAAAAGTAATTGAATTGGAGATAATGTAACCTCTCGGTGCTAACACTTAAGTAAAGCAATACAATGTGCATAAAGCATAGAGTTCTTCTTTGAGTATAACTTTGAAAAATTAATTGAATGCACAGATGTTCTGTATTAAAACCTAGAATAGAAAGATTGAATCCCTTTAAAGATAAGGCAATTCTATAAGGAAACTTATACACACTTTAAAATTCTCTACAGCAATAATACTTAGTTCTGTGAGTTAACTTGGCATCTCCTTTGCATCTCATAATAGCTGAAGCAGGTTTAGAGCTTGTTCCTAGGGAGATTGAAGCAGAGCCTAGTATTGTGATGAATGCTAAGCGAAGAAAGAAGAGGCCAAATGAGATGCTTTTGGACATATCACTTCACTACAGAGCTATGAAGAAATTGAATAAGTGGTTTAAGAGGGGGAGACCAGATATTATTCACGTAACGATGCTGTTAGCACTCTCTAGCCTTCTGAACATAGCTAATTTGCTAAGGCTATACGTGCACACAATTAAAGACATTGTGATTTACGTAGATCCTCAAACAAGAATTCCTAGAAATTACAATAGATTTGTAGGTCTTATGGAGCAACTTTTAGTAACAGGTTCTATACCCCCAGACTCACCAAAACCATTGATGTGGATAGAGAACTCATCTCTACAGCAGTTATTGGAGAAAATCGGTTGCACAACATCTATTTTAATGCATGAGAAGGGAATACCTTTAAAGCCCATAGAATTTGCTAAAGCTATTACAGACAAAATGATAAAAAACGAAACTGTATGTATTGCCGTAGGAGGATTTCAACATGGAGACTTCGAAGAGAGTACTTTAAGGCTATTTAAAAACAGTGTTTCACTATATCCCACCCCTCTAGATACCTGGAGCATTACATCAATGATCATTAATAGTATTGAAAACTGTGAGGAAATAAGTAAGATCATTTGGCATACTTAATAGCATTCCTCGCTAATAACGTTTAAGAGTTTGGAGATACCTGTAAATACCTCGGTATTGCACCTAGGCATAAGGCTTGCTAACTTTACTACACATAAACCTCTGTCGAATAACACCACAAAGACCTCCGAACAATTTGCACCACATAAAACTATAGAACAAGCATTTGTCCATCAACAATCATGATTGAACACCTACTTACATCAAAAGGCAAGGATCCTCTTTGAAGTCATTTTGTGGTTTATTGTGAGCACTTTTAATCTATAAACACTATTCATTTGCTTCACAAAACATGTCTAGGTAATGGAGGCTGTTACAGGACTGATGACGAGTTTAGATAGTTGTGAATAGCTGTAGATACCTGGCTCTATAGAATAATGTTTAAACAGCTCTACACACTGCTATAAACTCTCGGATGACCTGCTCTACGGCGACATAGAGAGACTCAGATGGAGACCTAGTGGCATTTGGCTCTACAGGCATTCATGAAGTGCAGGCAAAGCAAATGAATCCGCACTAAGGTACAACCCCACCTAATAGAAATACAGGTATTCACAGATATCACCAAGTATCGTTGGCGGGGAAATATGCTCTACTCTTAGCCCTATCTTTAGTCATCTAGAGTTGTAGTTAGATTTAGTTAGGTTGATTTTTGCTTAGCAGTCTCCTAGGATTATTTGTGGAGCTTAGTCTCTAGAAGTAATATTGAAGTTCGAATACATCTTCGCAAGCTTGAAGTATTAATCGAACTTTGTTTAGGCTAGGATTCTGCTGTTGAGTTTGAACCTCTTGCTGATGATGATTACCTGAACCTCTTTATAGAGAATGACTCAACATCTTTGTTTGTGACTAAAGCTTAAAAGCTTTTCATCCCTATCTTGAGAGACGAGGTTTCTGGTTATAAATCTACATGGAGGTTAAATCCTTAGTTGCTCAAAAATGCTCTTTATGATGATTTTAAGATGAGAAAGAGATTAGATGAAGCCAGTGTACTTGAATGCTTCAAGTCAGGCGGGGATTCTTACATCATTTTTCAGATGAGGCATGGGCATCATCATTTAACTTAGCTAATGTAAAATCATTGTTCAAAATAATTGCTATGCCAGGCTTAAATATTGTATTAAGGTTTTAAAGTCTAATTAAGAATCTAAGACGCTTGCTACAGGCATAGCTAAAGACTTTGTCTCTTGCGATGAGAATGATTATTTAAAACTGTTTATAATGCCTTAAGGGCTGTTTTAAAATTCATCATTGCTTCACTACTTTGTCAAATACAATTGTCAGAAACTTGAGCATAACAATAACATAATGATCCTGCCTTGAAACTATGTCTTTCAGTTATTTAATCTAGTTCGTGAAAAAATGTGGAATGGATAAAAATAACAATGTTTTTAGTACTATGTATTTCAAGGTGGTGCTAAAACAAATATTACTTTATTTGGTACACTGCCTGGTTCAATAACTAGGTTATTTGATTCTATTCTTCTATATTCCCAATCATCAGGCTTTAGTGAGAGGAAGTCTTCTACAGGCCTCAGTGGAAGGTTTAGACCCTTAATCCAGTAATGCATTGGTATTACAGCTTTGGGTTTCAGAATCTCTATAACACTCCATGCTGATTTATGATCAATAGTGTAGGTTCCCCCAACTGGTATCATTAAGACATCTATGTTTCCTAAGTACTTGTTGTATTTTCCATCGAGTTCATGTCCCAAGTCGCCTAGATGCACTAATGCAACTCCATCAACAGCTACTTTGTATAATGATACTCTACCTCTTTTCCTACCTTTTTCCTTATCATGATAAGCCTCGACACCCTTTACATAAACATTGTCTATGGTTTTTTCGCCTACAAACATAGAAAGGACTTGTGCACTGGGCTTAGCAACAACTGCATAAGCATTGTGATCAAAGTGCTCATGTGTTATCAGAACAATGTCAGCTTGTACTTGTGGTGGTTTCAATCCCAGGCTATAACCATCATGAGGATCTATAACTATAACAGTGCCTTTTGAAGACACTATTTCAAAACATGCATGTCCATGCCATCTAATCAACACCATAATCTCGTAGCACCTCAAGTATAGCAACCATTGCACTATTCTTAATAAATCTGTATGACCATACATAAAATTCTTAGATGCGGCACATAGGCAAGCTTCAAAAACCTATAAACTCTCAGAACAAAGCAATACAGATTAGAGGTGTGAACTATGATTACTGAGAGCGGTGGCCAGGGAGGAACTAATCCTAATATTCAGAAGAGGTTTGATTCACGATTAGCGCAATATGATAATGAGGCAAAGATTAGGCAGGCTCTAATGATTTTAAATAGGGTAATGAATGACCCATCGATACCAAGGAACATTAGAAGAGCTGCCATGTTCGCAATAAGGGCACTCAATGAGAAGAATCTTACACCAGGTGTGAAAGCAGCAAATGCTGTTAGTGTACTTGATGAAGTGAGTCAAGATCCTAACATGCCTCTCCATGCCAGGACTCTTCTATGGCAAGCAATATCAATCTTAGAGACAGTTAAAGACTAGAATTGCATGGAGGTCTCTATAATGTTCTATTATAGAGTTAGAGGACCTTACGCTACTGCATTGGCAAAGATAATACTTGATGCAGGATTTGGACTTGTGGATGTCTCTAGAAAAATTACTGAAAGGCTTAAAATAGAAGAAAAACCTAATATTATACCTCATGCAACTGTTAAGGAAAGTGATGAAGATCCAAATACGTTGATAGTGATAGGCTATCGTGAAGCTGTTGAAGCTTTAGTTAATGAGCTGAATTCAAGAATACCATTTATGGTTACAATATACGAGGAATTAGGGCCATATACTACAGTAGCTGTTAAGCTGATAGGCTATGATAGGTTGGGTAGATGCATAGGTAAGGTTAGCAAAGGTAAGGAAATAATTGTGCAGAATATCAAAGAATGTGCAGAAGGAGCTCTAATAGTTGCACATATAGTTAAGCCAAGTCAAAGGCTTGGTAATGGTAGAGCAATTGCCTTGCCAGGTGTAGCTATACTCAAAGATACCTTAGTTCTATTGGATGATAAGGAGGGTAAGGTATTTTTCAGTGAACACATAAGAGATTATGAAAGAAAATCTCTTTTAAACTCATTATCAAGCCAGGTAATGAGACAAGGGCTTAGCATAAGGTGGAGGAGCTCCGCTAAATCAGCTCCGTTAGAATCCATTGCAAGAGATCTTGAAGCTGCTGTAAGAGATGCAACAAAGCTGAGGAATATGAATATAACGGAGCCTGGTATAGTGCTTCCAGGTGAAGCAATAGCTTTTCTAACCCTTTCAAGAGCTTCAAAAGAGTACTTAGATATTGTAAGAAGCACAGTAACACCTACGACACCCTATCATCACACTTTTAGAACGTGCAGAAAATATCTTGACATATGTGTAGATCTTCTCGATTATTTAGCATCTAAAACACCTAGAGATTTAATTGAAAGGGAGATCAAAGAGTTCATAACACATAGTATTGTTGGTAAAGAAGTTATACTGAGACATGAAAGCCCAGGCAAGGGATTCAACGAAATAGGACCGATGAGGATTTCAAAGGTTCTTAACACAGAGTTTGGATTAGCATTAATAGGTATGAGAGTTATTCAAAGAAATGGCATTTATGATGGACTTGGAATAGAGAAGAAAGCTGGTGACATAGCACTTACGTTAATACCTGTAGATGAATGGTTCATTGCTCATTTATACCTTGACCAAGGTGGTTCAGAAAAGGGTGTGTATATAAATATAAATACCCCTCCAGAGATATGCCCAGCAAGCCATGTTATAAGATACCTAGATTTATTTGTAGATGTTGCTGTAGTTAAGGACAATGTTAGAATTGTGGACTTGGAGCAGCTAGAAGAAGCAAGAAAAAGTGGTTTGATAGAGGAAGACCTAATGCTTATGGTTGATGAAACCATTAAAAAAATTGTTGTGTTTATAGAACCTATTCGGAAGGCTCTGAAGGAGTCTCAATTTTGGGAACAATAGTCTCGGGTTTTCCTACAGTTAGCAGGGTTCTATTTGTTGCAACTTCAGCTATCTCAGCAGCCTCATATACAGCTACAATAGCTTCGTGAGCTATGGCCAAGACGCCTGGTATGTCAAGGCATGGCGAGATATTATTTAATATATCCTTTGATAGCTCTTCTCTGCTGATAAGAGTTTTCATGGTTAATGAGAGGTTTAGCGACATTAACGAATTTATAGCTTTTGACACATATGATGATACCATTGAGAATATATCCTTGAATATAGTCCTACACTTCTCACTAGTTTGAAGAGCGTCAAAGCCTATCTTTAGCAATGTTGTTGAAGCCCTGTCTAATGTATCACCTATGTGCTCAAGGCTTTTTATAACAATAGAGCTGTTAATAGCCTGAGATGGGTCTCTAAACGCAGTTCTTTTTATAGTCCTCATACCTAAGAAGTGCAATCTATCCAAATCATCATCAAGCCTGATTATTTCTTCAAGTTTCTTTTTATCACCTGTTGTAAAGTAGTCTATTATCATGTCAAACATCATCGAAAGCGTAGTTCTCATAGCACCAATTACCTCATTCAGATCTGTATTGAATTCATCTACAGAAATCTTGATTCTAAACGACGGCCCTTCCATAGCTATTGCTCCTGGAAGTCTTGCAGAGATCCTCTGAAAAGCTATTCTAGCGGTGTCCTTGACCTCATCAATTGTTATAGTATCAAAACCCTCAATATAGCTTGCTATCATTAGCCTTGAAAGAGTCTCAGGATCTTCATGCTTTATTTTTATTGTCTGCGTTATCTTTGGATGAATAGTTGACAATGGTTTTACAAGGAGGTAACCTGGGCCTAGAGTTACTTCAACACTCGAACCTACGCCTACTCCTATTACTGGCAACCATTCTTTTGGTATTGTAATACCTATACTTCTTTCACCAATTCTAATTACTTTTCTTACACTTGTAAAGACGGCTTCCATTACCACCACCAATTATTTTGAGTATAACATATTTGTGTCTTCTGTTAGGTGCTTCTAACCAGTTTATAAGTTTTATATATTGTAATAAGATAGCTATCACCTTTATTTTTATAGAATGAAACAGAAACATAGAAACGTTTAGTTAAGGTATTTTAAGCCATTTAGCTTGGGGTTAAAGAGTAATCAAACGGGTTTAAATGGTAAATATATGAGTGGGGTGGAGGTTCCTAGGAGCTGTTTCACAATGTTTTACCTTTGTTGAGCTGCGTTGCAGGTACAATATATTCAAAAAGCTTATCTTCTGAATCTATGGAGAAATTTCTTGGTGTTGCAATTTGAAGATAATACTACTTGTTTTAGATGGTGTAGCTGACAGCATAAGGTATAGACCTACATCTCTTGAAATAGCTAAGACTGAAGGTTTAGATAGCTTAGCACGGAAGTCTATTGGAGGTTGTTTCTATCCCATAGATAGTGAGACAGCGCCAGAGAGTGATGCGGCTGTTTTTTCTATACTAGGTTACAATCCGAAGGATATAAATATTGGTAGAGGGCTTTTAGAGGCGCTGGGTATAGGGGTAAGTATTAAGGGGGGTTCTGAAGTAGTATTTAGGGCAAATTTTGCTACAATTGATTATGAAAGCAGGAAGATAGTTGATAGAAGGGTGGGCAGAAGCCTTACATCTGCTGAGGCCAGAGAGCTTGCAAAAAGTTTAGATGGTGTGAGACTAAGTCGTTATGGTGGTTATGTAAGGGTTTTCGCAACTATTGGACATAGAGCTGTAGTAATTGTTGGTAGTAATGAGAGAGGGCTCTCAGCCAATGTCTCGAATACAGATCCTGCATATGGGCGTGTAGGCAGGGTGTCAGTAGCTCTAGATAAATTTGAGCCATATATAGCAAAGTGCATTCCATTAGATAACACAGAAGAGGCTAGGATAACATGTGAGCTCGTCAATGAATTCACAGAAAGAGCTATTGAAATTCTCGAAAAACACCCAATAAACACTGTTAGAGCTCAACAGGGTATTCCAAAGGCAAATGCACTTCTCCTCAGAGATGCTGAAGACAGGTATCCAAATATCCAATCCATTTCTCAAGTTCATGGTCTAAGCTTTGGTATTATTGCTGAAATGCCTGTGGAAAAAGGTATTGGTAGGTTGCTTGGCATGAGTGTAGCTGAAGTTCCTCCTCCAACAGGTGATATGGAAAGAGACCTGCATGAAAGGCTAAAGGCTACACTTAGTTTACTAAAAACTGTAGACGTTGCATATGTGCACTTAAAAGGACCTGATGAACCTGGTCATGATGGTGATAAGGCTAGAAAAGTTAAATCTATAGAGACTATAGACAAGTTCTACATACAATTGCTACTCAATTCAATAGACCTTAGCGATACAGCAATTATTGTTACAGCAGATCATGCAACACCTCCAGAACTCAAAGCCCATACAAGTGATCTTGTACCAATAATTGTTGCTTACAATGGTCTTAGAAAAACTGATGGAATCAGTAGATTTACAGAAATAGAGTGCTGCACTAAGGGCTCGCTATCAATAATTCCACATGGTTATATGGTGCTCAAGAAAATTTTTACGCTATTAGAAATACATTAATCTTGAGTGATGTATGCACCTCCTAACTGATTTGATGATGTACGGTAAGAGTTCTGACACCCCTAAGGTGAGAGTATGAAGGAGTATTATATTGGTGTAGACATTGGTGGTACATGGATTAGAATAGCTATTGCAACAAGAGATGGTAGTATAATTGAAAAAACTGTGAAAAAAACTCCTAGGGAAGGAGATAGATACACCATAGCTAATCTAATTATAGAGACAATAAAGACCTCTTTCAATAAGTATGTAGAGAATGTAAAAGCAATAGGCATTGGAACAGCAGGTCCAATGGATTTAGCGTTGGGTGCTGTAATAAATGCTCCAAACATACCTATACGAACATTTGAATTAGCAAAGCCTATTCAAGATGTTCTCAAAAAATCTGTAATCATGGCTAATGACTGTGTTACAGCTGTGTGGGGAGAAAAAACATTTGGATTAGGGAAAAAGTATGAGAATGTTGTGTACATAACTATTAGTACAGGTATTGGAGGAGGAATTATTGTAAATGATCTCTTGCTATTAGGCAAGATGGGGAACGCACATGAAATTGGGCATATGGTTGTCGATGTTAGTGGCAAAATGCGATGTGGCTGTGGTGGATATGGACATTGGGAAGCTTATGCAAGCGGTGCTAACATTCCAAAATACGCATCCCTACTGCTAGAAATGTGGAGCCTTAGTGATGTAGAAAAAGAATCACAGATTTATAAAGCATACAGAGATAACACACTAAGCTCAGAGCTAATTTATAGCATTGCTAAGGAAGGGGATAAACTAGCACTTAGAATAATTAATGAGATTAATAAGTACAACATAGCAGGGTTTGAAAATGTGGTGAATCTCTACGACCCAGAAATAGTTATTGTCGGCGGATCAGTAGCACTAAAAAATAAAGAACTGGTGATTGACAGAATTAGAGAGGGTCTTAAAAAATCCCCTGGTATTGTCACATCTCTACCTAGAATAGAGCCAACAGTTTTTGAAGATGACATAGTTCTCATGGGAGCAATCGCGTTAGCAGCATATCCTCCGCAAAACCTTGTAAAAGCATTGAAGTATCTTCAAGCACTATAGCTCTGCCCTAACAATTATAGGTGATTTCCACAATAATCATAATCAGTTTACAGCTAAAAACCTTGTCCTTCCTGATTAAGACGAGGAGGAGATCCTATAAAGCGTTTCCACTAATGATACCTGATGATACCTGTGAATATCTGTATCTCCATTAGCGGGTTTCCCCGAGGCAATCATCTGTGAATAGCTGTGATTAGCTGTGAGTATTTTGTTTTTGCCTCGGGGTTCCCTGCATTGGGTTGGGTTTTCATCTCCTCATCTGCAGGGCTATCAGGGCTCAACTTAACCCAAGAGCCCCTCATCCGCTTTAACTTCTCTAAGCCTCTTAAAGCTATGTTCCAGGATGCTACAACATCTCTAGATGTCACCACATCTCCAAGCTCAACATATCTATAGTTTATGAACTTAAGCTTTTTACCATTTGGAGACCTTCTGGAAGTTTTAAATGGGTTTACATAAATTGTTTTAATTCCATTAACCATGGCTTTATACTCTGTGAACATCTGTATTCTCTTGTAGCACCACAAAGACTTTTCCCACGAGAGTTTGTAACTGCTGTTGCTATTCTCTTTAAGCTTATCCAAATCCTCAAAGACTATTAGAGCTCTATACTCTTTGGCTATATCCACAACTCTTTTAGATGATCTGTGGGCTGAGTCTATCAATATGTTTCTAGCTTTGTTAAGCCACCTACCCCTAACCCCCCTAACCCACTTCAAAAACCTCCAAGAATTTGAATACCTCTTCTGAAGCTCTTCAGAAAGCTTCTTTAGGTGAAGAGCCCTCTCCAACCCTTTGAAAGGTATGACACCTATTGAGACTAAGCTACCATTCAAGTCTAGAACTGTGTATGTTATGTTGTTGAAGTTTATGTCTATACCCACAACAGCCCTAGAATCCATGGGCTTAACACCTCTGTGGAACGTTATGTAAATAAGTATTTTTCTATTTCTACAGCTAACAAGTATCTCCCCAGGCTTCCAAGAGCCATCGAGGTACTTATCTAAATACTTATACCACTTGAGCCTCAGCTCAACCCACTTATCATTCAATACAGCTATTCTCAATGTTTTCGCGCTGAAGTCTACTCTATAGTCTAGTGGATGTATCCTTGCAGTAAACTTCTTTAAAACAGGTTTAGAACTGTTATTCTTCTTAGCACTCTCAACAACCTCCTTAGCACGCTTGTAAATCTCTGAAACATGGTGAGCCCTAAAACCTTGTCTCCTCAACTCGCTGTAGAACATCTTATGCAAACTCTTTTCAGACGGAACATCGTTCAAAAGCCAAATCCCATCAACTATATACTGAACTGCATCTCTATACATCTTTATGAATTGGAGTAGTATAGACTCACCCCTCTCGGGGGCAACAGCCTCAATCTTTGCTGTTGCCAAAACCCTCATAGAGAGGTTCATTGGTGTTCACAATAACTAGTTTTGTTAGCAAAATCTATAAATTTTTCTAGTTTTTATATCTTTGGTGGTTTCATGAACCTGGTTTACATGTTCGAGGCATCAGTATCGAAGTACTCTGGAAACAGAATAGTTCTCTACCCACCAAAGGATTACCAGGAGAAGCTTAGAAAGTTCCATGGGAGGAAGGTTAAGGTGTTGGTAGTTATAGAAAGTGATTAGGCTATGTATTTACAGCTAATCACAAGTATTCACAGTTGACGTAGACCCCGCTACGCTGCACTTCTGTGTAGGATCACTAGCCTACCTACCCACACACCATGTGTACTTATCAAGCAGCCACAAGGTCTCCATCAGAATCTTTCTCTATGTCACTGCACTGTGTATCATCTGAGGATGTTTAGTTAGTGCAGAAGTATTTAATTTTATGAGGATAAGGGATATGTATTTGCAGATACACATAGCTATATACAAATCACATTAAACTCATAGCATATTATTCTCAGTTACATCAGGTATCTTCCACCTCATCAAAACCTCGTAAGCTATCAACACATAATCCTAGGTAATTGCTATGTCAAATATAACAATGCTTCCATTTAATCTCATTTTACTCAGACTCATGAAGATAAGGAAGCTTAGCAGTAGGGAGGGGGGTCACAGATTGGTAATTCTACATCATAGCTAATCAAATGGTCGAATATGCTAAGACAGCCCCCCAAGTTCATGATAATGATAGAGGACTTAAGGAATACCAGAGCATAGCTTTAATAAGGGTAGGAAGCTCAACAAGATATTCCACAACTTGTTTTTAGAGAATTGCAGGATTGCATAACACATAAAATAAAGTGTAAAGCATTGCTAAGTGAAATGAACGTAATATACTCTCAGAGCAATTGTTCTATGGAGTGGAGAAAGCTATGGATCTTCCAACTCAGAGGTTCTGCTTTCATTCAAGGGTGTAACTCACATACTATATGCTTCAAGATCGCTTACTTTGTCAATGTCTAGGTTTTTTGCTGTAGATGTTTTGCACATATAGGAAATTCATCAGCATACCTTGATAAAGCGTTAGATAAGCTACTCAATGTCTTTATTATTAATGATCTTTTTGATATAACTTCATCTGCATTGTCTAGGGATACTTCATCTGTGAAGTTGTTTATTCTCAACTTTACAGTCCTGTCATTAATTACTATATAGTGACTTTTTGAGCATGCTGCACCTAACGTTAAACCGTCATAGAATAAACTTATATGTTGATCTAATCTCAGCAATACAATATGTGAACCATCTTCACTATAGAACCATTTATAGCATACACGTCCTACCTTTAGCTCTCTAAGAACATTATCTAATACTGATGCTTTATTCAAGAAGTTTCTAACTGATGAAACAAACGATGTTAGCTCTGAAAGCACTTGCAAATACCTTTTATCTTCCTTACTACTCATAGCTCTCCTCAGTCTAGTTTCATAAGCACTTTCAAGCTTATTGATGTACTCAAGCACACTAGCCATATTCAAAATCCTTCACCATTAAAATCATTGAAGTTAAAGCTACCTATTGCATTAATTTGAAGAGGCTTATTAATCTATATGCAACAAATTTGTATCCAAATACTCCGTTTGTCCCTAAATGCTCATTCTCATTTGTTTATGTTTATTCGTCGCATCTAGGGACTTCCACCTCGCCCACAAAGATTTTGGCATCTCTGTGGGTTCATGGGCGGCTGTCGAGCCAAGCGGAACGTGGCTCCCACCCACCACTAACCCGCCTGGACTTGGAGCACTGCTCCCATCACCTAGGCAGGCTCTGAGAAGCAAGTTGTAGCATGTAGCAACATCTCTATGCCAGTGCTCTCCACCCTTGGAGCACCTACCAATTCTACTACCATTATTGTAGATTATTCTAGTGTTGTGTATTGGGCATATCTTGGAAGTGTTCCTCGGGTTTACATAGATTACTGGAGCTCCATGCTCTCTAGCCTTCTCCTCGATAGCCTTTTGGACACTCTTGAATGATGCTTGGTATATTCTGTGCCTAAGCTGATCATCCTTAACATGGTTAATCATATCTTTAGCAGGGTTCTTACCAAGCCTCTCCAAGACAACGGCGTTACTGCTTCTCCTTGGCAACCCTAATAATTATGTTTGCCAGCTTCCACCTCAAGTCGCTCTTCCTTACTCTCTCCCTTAACTTCATAAAGATTCTTCTCTTAACCCTGTAGTTAACCCCACAGAGCTTGTCGTATCTTTCTTGAATCCTCTTCCTACGGTAGTAGTAGCTCAGGACTATGTCTCTAAAGCTAGTCTCGAAGAGGTATACTTTGTCATCAGCTAGCACAGCTACGTGGTTCTCATTGACGTCAACGCTAATAAAGCCCCTAGGTCTATACACCTCAACACTCTTCTTAAAGGTCAAGTAGACGATTAGCCACATATTCCTCTTATCAAGCTTCATCTTAGCTTCAGAAACCAACCTCCAGCCGCTATTGATATACTTCCAGAACTGTTTATGAGACTCTAATCTAACCTCTATGTGTTGCTATCTCAATGCTTGTCAAGCTCCTCATCCTCCACAAATGGTCATCAAGCCATATAGAGACCTTTCTAACCTCTGGATAATCCTTCTTCACCTTGCCCTTCTTCTTCAACCTCAAGAAGCTCTTAACCCTAGTAGATGCATCTTGGCATGCCGTGTATGCGTAATGTGATGGTAACTGTGGATATAGAGACCTCAACTCCCTATACTTCAAAGTCTTTAACTTAGTGAAGCTTGTTAACTCGTTTCTCACAGCGTAGAGAACTAGTTGCTCAACCATATTTCTGTACATAGCTTCAAGTTCGACGAAGACTCTGAACAACCTCCTGGGTAGAGGTGTAGACATGACGATAACTGTTCTAGTAACTTCACTCACTCTTCTCAACCTCCTCTAGCAACTTCTTAAATCCCTCAACCAACCTCTTTTTCTTATGACTCCTCAACCCATAGAGCTTTCCAGCGAAAGACATTATAATCTCTATCAAGTCTTCTACAAGCTCTTGATAAGCATCTTTAGGTTCTTCTCCAAATACAACCTCTACTCTAACACCATACTGATTAAAGAAGTGCTCTAGATATTCAAAGCCAAACCTAGACAATCTATCCCTATACGTCACTACAACCACGTCTACCTGCCTATTAACAACGTAGTTGAAGAGCTTCAACAAACCTCTCCTATCGGTCTTTAAGCCGCTTGCAAAACATCGCTCAGCACATCAACAACTCTATAACCCTTAGAAGAGCAGTACTGCGTCAAGTACTGCACCTGCCTCTCCAAATCACTTCTCTGCTCTCATGAGCTGACACGAGCGTAGATAACTGCTCTAATCTCTTTGGTAATAGGCAGACCCTCAGCAATTCTCCTAACCTCACTCTCAGGAATTCTAAACACACCACCAGTCCTAACAGCTTTAATCCTGCCCTCCCTAACCCACCTAGATAGAGTAGAATAGCTAATACCAAGCCTCCTACAAACCTCCCCAGGCCTCAACAACCTCTCTTCTGAAGACTCTGAAATAACCAACACCAACAATAATAAGCAGAATCAGAGATTATAAATCTAACTCCTAAACATCAGCTACAAAACAGCCCACCCTCACATACTTAACGACTCTAAAGATCTTAGGAGTTTGCGCACATCACTACCATGCCTAATGAGACAGTGATAGCAAACTCTACGTATTTCATCTAATTCTATAGCACAATTATGGCACACTTTTCTACCACATAGGGTACACCTAGAAGATGCTAACGTATCTCTGCACACATCACATAACGCTTCTAAACACGCTAAGCACATTTCATGCCTTTTGCTGTAATGCTCTTCACATACATATCTATTGCATATGGGGCATATGTATTTGGCTGGTTTATCATTACAAATCTCACAGTTTTTTGCATACAAGCTTAATACTTTTTTTATATCTCTATATCTATATGGGGATGACCTCAGGAGCTCCTCTGATAAATGATGTTTGGTGGAGCGACGGGGACCCAATAATTGTTTGTTTACTACTTCATGCATCATATACACAAGGTCTTCTCTATATTCATACCCCTTAAGCCATGATCTCTAGTAGAGCAAAATAGCTGAGTACAATTCTCTATGACCCTAGCTAGTTTCTGAGGGCTATCATCAAAATAGAGTCTAACACCTACATCTACATACTTTGTAAAAGCGTCCCTATACCTAAATACATTTTTTGCATTTGAAGCTATGATTATTAATGTAAAACTCTTTTCTCTATTTCTTCTGACTTCAAAAACAATATGATCTAACAATTTATTCATATCTGATTCTGAAATTTTTTCAGATGCTATAGCGCATATCATTTCTCCCACATCCATCTACTCTCATCTTTGTAGTCAAAAACCTTTATGCCGAGAGTTAAAAGTTCTTGCCTTATTCTATCACTCAACTCATAATCCTTCCTTTTTCTAAGCTCTGTTCTTACCTTGATTATTAAATTGACAAGTTTTTCGATGACTTCTAGATCAACTTCTACTCTATCTTTTAATTGCTTATCTAAAACACCTAAGACCGTGTTAAAGTTTGAAAGTATTGAATAAGCTCTTAATGCGAGCTCCAGTTTCTCCCTCTGATCAATTTCCTTGAACACCAGTGACGCAACCCCATTTACAGCTTCCAGCGCCTTAGACGTGTTAAAATCTTCTGACATAGCCTTATGAAATGCTAATTCATACTCCTCTAACTTAGACAGTATAGCAATATCTTCATCTGTTAAGTGATGTACCACATTCGAACTCTTAATAATTTTCTTAGCAATTTCCACAGCCATTACAAGTCTTTGGTACAACGCTTTAAAACTCTCCATGGCATTCTCTTCGAACTCCAGTTGTTTTCTGTAATGAGCCGAAAATACCCAGAGGCGAAGTATTTCTGAGCCCCATTTATCTATGGCTTCCTTAGCAGTGATTATATTACCTAGGCTCTTGCTCATCTTCTCACCCCTAATCGTTAAATATCCTACATGTATCCAGTACTTCACCCAGGGCTTTACACCATAAGCTGCTTCAGCCATAGCAATTTCATTTTCATGATGAGGAAAAATCAAATCCTGCCCTCCACCATGAATATCAAACTGTGTTCCTAAATACCTACTACTCATAACGGCACATTCTGTGTGCCACCCCGGTCTTCCACGCCCCCAGGGAGAATCCCACCAAGGTTCACCAGGTTTTGCTGCTTTCCATAGCGCAAAGTCATAGGGATTCTTTTTTTCTGTTACAAATTCTTCTTGGCGCCATTCTTCGCTCTTAACCCTTTTTGACAGCTTGCCATAATCTGAAACTGTTGAGACATCAAAGTATACAGAGCCGCTAGGAGCTGTATAAGCATGGCCATTCTCAATCAGCTTTTCTATGAACTCTATAATTTCCTTTATATGCTCCGTGACCCTCGGATGGATATCAACAGCTATTTTAAGCTTTTGAAGTACCTCTAGATACTCTTTGGTATATCTATCAGCAATATCATTCCATTGCACCCCTTCATCATTAGCCCTCTTAATTATCTTATCATCTATATCTGTGATGTTCTGCACATGAAACACTGTATAACCTCTAAGCTTGAGGTATCTCTTTATGAAGTCGAATGACAAGTACGATCTAACATGCCCTAGATGAGTATAGTCATAAACTGTTGGACCACAGAAATATGCTTTAACTATTGGTGGGTTTAATGGTTGAAGAGATTCGATAGATCTAGTCAATGTATTGTAGAGGCGAATATCTAGTGACACAAAAGTTTTTCACCATAAATAACATTTAACACCCTATGGGCTTATAAAGCTTACCACCATATAACAGAGAATGTGGCATAAGATAGTTTAAAAAGTGTAATTTAACATCATAAACCTCTGGTGCATATGTAGTGTCATATTATCAACCTAGGAGGAGAGGAAATTTCATAATTGATGAAAGGTTTGTTGGCAGAAGTATAGAGGTTTATACAATTGATGGCGATAAGCTGATGGGGCTTATTGATGAGGTTTCAAATTATGAAATAGGAATGCTTGTTGAAAATACCGCTGTAATAGTTCCGCGCTCATCTATTGCATATGCAATTACTGGTCAAAGCGATGTTCATGGCTATGGGGAGTGCTGCGAAAAAGATTTTGTTCTTGATGAAGAGTTCATAGGTTCTGATGTAGAGGTAAAACTCATCAATAACACCAATATAAGTGGTCGACTTGTAAAAGCACTTAGAAATGAAATTGCTGTAGCATTTCAGAATAGGGCGTATGTAATTCCACGTGATGGTGTTCTGTACATAAAGATATTGAGGAGGCTATAGTAATGAGCTTCAATGTTATAGTAACCCTAGAGCCTTCTAAAGAGAACCATGAATGGGCTTTCTCTCAAATAAATAGCTGTGTAGGAGCCTCATATGTTATAGTAAGAGTTAGACCGTCGCTAATCTTGCTAAGTGTAGCTGAACCCTACAAGTTCTGGTTTGAGGTGAAGAAATGTATATATGGTAAAGACACGCCACTACATAGAGTTGTGCCTGTTGATGCTGTTGTTGATCCCCTAATAGACAGAATTGCAGAAAAAGCCCAGCAACTTGCTCTTGCTAGGATACCTGAAAATGCTACTTACAGAGTTACATTACATGGAAAAGTGTTTACATTAGATGATAAGAATAGACTTGTAAGAATACACTCAATAGATGCTATAAGGGTTATAGCTGAGAAGATTAATAGAAAAGTCGATTTAAATAATCCTGAATGGGTTGTGTACATAAGAACTATAAACATTAGGAGATGGAGTGCTGTCACAGCAATCAGTGTCGCAAAGAACATTGTTTTCAAAAATATTAGAGTTGGAGAGCCTTCAAGTCCTCTATGAACTTTATTCCCCTCTCCACCTCCTCGTGTACACCACTATCAAGACTCTACATCTAAATGCTTCAAAATAAGCTTCTCTCTATTTTTATTTACATAAAACTTGAGTACAACAGCCACAACAATAAATGCTAATCCTATTGCCGCAAGAATGTTCGCATATGGATATGCACTTTGGAAAAGTATGTCATAGCCATATCCATTTTGATTTCCTGTTATATTTTTCGCCTTCCAGTATTCAAAAATAAGTAGTATTAACATTACCTTGCCCTACTATATTTTTCTAAAACCATCTTTACCTTATTCATATCTGAAACGTAGAACCTGTATGCGTAGCGTGTTGCTTTGTCATATATTTCAAAGAAGCCTCTGCGAGCGTTAATTTCCATAGAGTATCTCTGTTTATCTAGTGGAAATGTTATGATAAACCCTCCAGCTTTAATTCCATCACTTCTAATTTCATAGCTGTTTATAAGCATTAGCATTTTCTTTGGTGTTATAAAATATGTTATGACTCTAATTATTCCTATGAGTAGCGAATAGAAGATAACATAGCCTAAGAATTTCATGTAATGTATGTTACTATTTATGAGAGCTTGCAGCAAAAGGGATTGTATTATACCAGCAAAAGCAAACCATATCACTAAAGGTATTATAGACATCAAAATAACTGCTGTTATCTGGGGCTTCAGCTCCTTCTCTAATTCTGCATCCTTGGATACCAAGTTCATAACTTCTTGCGGAACCGCCTTTAGTATTAAGGAGCCTTTGATTTCCATAGCCTTCTTTTTCGATAATAGTCTTGGAACTAGCATAGCTAAAGACATATATGCTATTACATAGAGTATGCTTATTGGCCAAAAATACTCGCGGGGTGCATATGTTGAAATAGCTGAAAATAGCAATATTGTTACCATTGTTAGTAGTGTCATGTATATTGAGCTTTTTGTTAAATGCATTCAATGCACCCGTATTTTAAAATTAATTGAGTATTTTTATAAACCAGTTTAAAAAGAGTTTTTATTTAAGATTTTTCTGCATTACTCTTAAATTTAGTTATGAATATCTTATCTCCGTTTGCCTTTACAGTCACTTGCTCAACAACGTTCTTGTATCGGCAAATAGGGCACATGTATGTATAGGCAATGATGACCTCACGACTTTTGTATTTGTTGGTTTCTATAGCCAGTAGCAGTGATGATCCACATTTTGGGCATGTGTTCACAGGTTTCTTTAACTGATACATTGCTACCTCCTCAATATACCTCTCTAATCGTATGCTACTAACGTTACTTAGATTGCAGCTACTTTCTGAGATATCTCTATGAAAAAGATCATATAAACTTTTTTGTTTTCATCTAAAGCTATTTGCAAAGGTTGAACATTTTGACGCATTTAATAGAATTAAAAATAAGCAATATAGTGAATGAAGTTAAGAGATTTTTTGATGTTGATGTAATTTTATTAAAAAGTAGAGAGACGCTGTCTTATCTTTTCTCAGAGCTATACAATCCCCCACCAGAGGATATTTCTGTATCTAGTGTATTAATTGATACGAGAAGATCGTTTGCAACTGCATATATCTCCCTCCTGGATTATCACCGTGCTACTGAGGTGTATAGCAATACTCATTCAATTAGCTTCATACCTGTATTCTCATATAACTTAACTTTACAGAATGGCATTAAAACGCTGACATTTGATGATATGAAGAAAGAAATTGAGAAAAGCATAGATTCAGTAAAAGTACTTGCCACAGATACTGCTTCGTTATGTGAACAGAGATTATGCTGCAACATGAAACTCATTATTGAAATGCTTCGAAGACGCAAGATGGAGGCTGAATTAGAGCTGATTAAGAAAGCAATTGAGATAACTGAGAAAGTATTTATCAATTCCTTAACTTTTATAAGCCCTGGCATAAGTGAAAAAGCGTTGAGCGGCAAGCTAACGGAAATGGCTATGACTCTAGGAGCTGAGGGCATAGCCTTCAGCCCCATAGTTGCTATAGGGAGAAATACTGCAAAGCCCCATCATATTGCACAAAATACGGTATTCAATGGATGTGAGCCTATATTAATTGACTTTGGTGTTAGGATTCAGGGATATGTGTCTGATATAACTCGAATGATTCTGCCAAAGAAGTTGTGTAGTGAATATGCTACTATTGAACAGCATGTCTCGCTTGTTAGTGAAGTTGTTGACTTTGTACTTGGTAATTTGAAGCCAAATAATGCTGCTAGTGTTATAGATAGCATAGCTAGAGAGAGGATGAAAGAGAAGGGTTTGGATGTCTACTTTATTCATGGTCTTGGACATGGAATAGGTGTGGATGTGCATGAATTGCCGCGAATCTCACTAAATTCTAGAGATGTGCTAGCTTCAGGTGACACAATTACTGTGGAGCCTGGAATATATTTCTTTGGTAAATATGGTGTTAGAATCGAAGAGGATGTATATGTTAACGAAAGTGGTGGGAGACTTTTAACCACATCTCCCAGAATTCTATACATATAGAAGGTGAGTCATTTCATGAAAAAACATATTAAGCTATTTGAACCCGTTATAGATTCAGATGATGTCGAAGCTGTAGTCAACGTCTTGAAATCCGGTTGGCTTGCACATGGACCTGTTGTTGAGGCTTTTGAAGAGGAATTTGCGAAATATGTTGGAGTAGAGTATGCCGCAACTGTAAGCAATGGGACAATGGCCTTGGCGCTTGCGCTTAAGGCACTAGGTGTAGGGATAGGAGATAAGGTGTTAGTACCTGACTACACATTTATAGCATCCGCTACTAGCGCTATGCTAATAGGAGCATCACCAATATTTATAGATGTAGACTATAAGAGTTTTAACATAAGTATTGAGGATGTCTTGAAGAAAGTTGAAGAAATTGATGTTAAGGCTATTGTAGCTGTGCATCTCTTTGGACACCCAGCTGATATTAAGGCACTTAGGGACATAGCTTCAGATAAGAGAATTATTCTTGTGGAGGATGCTGCTCAAGCACATGGCGCAGAAGCATGGGGTAAGAAGGTTGGTAGTTTCGGTGATGCTGCTATATTTAGTTTCTATGCAACTAAAAACATGACTATGGGTGAAGGTGGCATTGTAGTATCCGATAATAAAGCTGTGATTGAGAAAGTGAGACTGCTGCGAAATCATGGTCAGATAGCTAGATATGTTCATGATGAATTGGGATGGAACTTCAGAGTAACCTCTATACAGGCTGCTCTTGGAAGAACACAGTTAAAGAAACTGGATAAGTTAAATGAGTTAAGAAGACAAAATGCAAACATGCTTTCAAATCTTCTTAATGGTATTGAAGATATTGAGCTTCCCTATGAGGCTCCATGGGCTAAGCACGTATATCATCTATACACTATTAAGTTGGGTTCTAGAAAGATTAGGGATTGCATCTTCAATTGCATGAATTCAAGAAATATCGAAGTAGGTATACATTATCCCATACCTCTACACAAGCAACCTGTATTTCAGAAGTTAGGATACAAAGAATGTTGCCCCTCAGCCACATTGCTTAGCGAAAGAGAGCTTAGCCTTCCTGTGCATCCCAAGCTCTGTGAAGAAGACTTGAAGTATATTGCAAGTTCATTTACTGAATGTCTAGGAGTGTGTAGGGCTGTTCCTTAGTTAATTGCTGGTGTGAGGTTTATAGTCTTTATTTTATTAATATTGGATTGCTTAGGTAGTGAGGTTAACTGCTCCATGACTTAGTGAGTATAGAGATTATGTGAGGGTATATTTCGATGAATTCACTAGAAATCCATGAATCTATATCGATAGCTAATTAAGTGCAAGTGAAGTGGGATTTTAACAAGAATCCAAATAAATACTAAGCAATGAAAATGTTGTACTAGAAACTATTGGAAATATAATAAGTCGCATGTTTTAAAGTTGTTAAAGCAAAGCTATTCACAGATATTAGGTTAGTACGTGGCAAGTATTGAATGTGGGTGGAGCTTCTTTCAACTAAATTTAGGCTATCTAATAAACCTTGTGAAAGTATTGAAACTGCTCATAAATCAATTTTTGAAACAGCCCTGCAAATGGGATGAAGGCTTAGAATAATGAATAAAATATATCAACGAGAATATGTATCGAGAGCCAAAATGTTAGGAAACCTTTACAACTGAGAGCATTGCCATTTATAGTAAGGGATGAAGATGGGAATTCATAATGCTTCTACCAAGTCCACTATAACAGTCAGTAGATCTCTGTCTCACTAGGGATATACTTTATTGTTACGCCTTGGAATTGCTCTCCAAACCATCTAAGCCTATCCTGTATAGCCTTTCTAATAGATTCATTTATTGTAAATTGTTGGCGAGCCCAGAGAATAGAATCTTCACTTAGTTTGCCATCACCCTTGCTTGCCGCAAGTCTAATTAAAGCATCAATTTCTGCATGTGTAAACCATCTTGTGATATCAGCCATCATCTCAGCTTTGCTAGGCTCGAGTGCTATGCCATATTTCTTTGCACTCCTTTGCGCAATATATTTTCTGAAATCCCTATCTGGATATCCCATTAACACTACTGCATCTATTCTACCTGGCCTCACCAAGGCTGGGTCAAGTATTTCTGGAGTATTTGTCGTCAGGATTACAAGCGGTCTACGCTCTTCCTGTAAAAATCTTAGAAATATTGTTATTTCTGAAACATGTGTTTCATGAACAGCTATGTGCCTTCCTACAAGGAAATCTACATCATCTAGAAGCACAACTACATTCTTTCTCTTTTTAACTGCAACGAGAGATTGCTCCAATATCTTCTCTGTTAAGCCATACCACATAGAGCGGTAGGTACTAGGTCTAAGCTCAACAATCTTCATGCCAAGCGCATTTGATACTGCTTCTGCTGTAACAGTTTTTCCAACACCAGGCGGACCTGTTATTAGAATTCCCCTAGGGGCGTAAGGCGCTTTAATGGATATCGGCTTTATGATCACGGTCTCTATGCTACTTCTAAGCTTTGGAGGCATGTCATTTAAGTTCCACTGGGGTTCTCTTATAGGTATTCTAACTTTAAAGACTTCATTAAGTTCAGGAATTGTTATGTCAATTACATTTAGCTCTGTTTTCGGCACTAATTGTACCAGGAGGGTATAAGTTCTTTGTGCAGGGAGTCCATCAAGTTCTTCACTGAATTTACGAAGCTTATATGAAAGTAAATTCCATGACATTTTATATAGCTGTGGAACCATACTAACTTTCAGCTTCTTATTCGCGTCTTTTACAATTGCTATGAATATTGTAGGCTTTTTGCTAACACCTTTCATATCATGTTTCGTAACTAGCGCTATTGTATTGAGTTGCATAATTCCCTCCTTCGATATATTCACATATAGTGTTACGCATTGCGCGTGAGGGTCGTATTTCTGTAAGTAAAATGGGATTGCTGTATATGTAAGCATGTATATTGCATAACCTAGCTCACTATCATCCAATTTCTCTATATTTCTGGCAACTATCTTCTGTTTAATGTTGACTCCAATGGGATTCTTCAAATTCTTTGAAATCATATTGACGAGTTCAGCTATCCTAACACTGGGCTTTACCGGAATTGTCTCTATTACAAATACTTTATACTTGCTGAACTTTACAGGTGTAAATGTTACGACCTTAGCATACTCAATATTATGACTCACTCTGTTAGACACCAGTGCGTGATTTTTCTGAAAAAGATTTTAAATTCATTACGAAACACATTTAATAAAGATTTGTGTTTAGACAAGCTACTTCAATTCTATGCTGGGAGTGCAGGATAAAACTCTTTTATTTTGTGTATTACTGGTTTGTAAAATCTTTGATAAGGCTCTCCCTTTACCATTTTTTCTATAAGATCTTTTGATCTCACATACTTACGCTCCTGCAATGCCTTCTCACCATATCTCTTAGCATATTCTTCTAGAGGGATCCCATAGGTTTTTTGTGGAGTATCTCTATATATGTCATTCAAGATGTTAAAGGCGCAGAACGGTATTATTCTGCCATCTGGTAATGCATAGTGTATGACACACCTCATAACTCTTTCAACATCATAGTTCCATTCATCCATGAAATGCATCATACCTAAGAACAGAAATTTGTAGTGGAATTTCCCTAGAGCATCATAGTTTCTATGTATAAATATGTCTAGGATAATTGACCTGAGTTCTTTCTTAAGTTCTTCAGGTACGTTCTCCCACAAAATAAACTTATTCAGTATTGATATTATGGAGGACGCGCCAAGCAGCTTAGCCAAAAGTCTCGGCATATTCCTCAGCATCTCATATCTCTTGTTCAAATATTCCAAGAGGCCATAGGCATCGATAAGCTTTGTTATAGGCACGAATTTGACATTTCCATCAACTTTTTTAACGTATACATATGTAGCAGCACCACATGCTGAGTGTGATGTAAACTCTGCTCTTTTTGATGGATCAAGTAATTCGAGAAACCTTGCTATTGGCACAGCCGCTCCGACTGGGAACCAGTCATCTCTAGTTATCTCTCCATCGAGTTGCTCCTCCAGCTTCTTTATGACATCTGGGATAGTTATTCTATATTTGGCTCTATCTTGCTTACGCATCATACCTACAAGACTGACAGGCTGAAAGTTAACAGCTCTAACGACATCCATATTATAAGCTGCTATTTTGACTATATCTCCAAGTTCATGATCATTAACACCTCTTATAACTGTGGGGACAAAGACCACGCTAGTCATGTTGCCAGCTCTAAATGCCTCGAAGGTGTAGGGCACTTCCCAATGGTTTTTAGGGTTAGACTCTGGAGTTACGCCATCAAAGCTGAGGTATACTGTATTCACTCCAGCTTCCCTTAAGCTTTTTGTGTATTCCACAGCTTTTACAGGGTCCTCCATATAGAGCTGTGCAAATCTTATTCCATGTGTATTGAGCTGCACATGCCTCACACCAATCCCTCTTAGCATCTTTACAATATACACTAAATCTTCTCTTAATGTGGGTTCTCCTCCTGTAAGCTGTACCGCTACCACAATCCCTGGCTGTCTCATAACAGCATCAACCATCTTTTTTATCTCTTCAATTGTAGGTTCATAGACATAGCCTGCTCTCTCAGCATAGTAAAAGCAATACCAGCAATTCAAGTCACACCTATTTGTGACGACAATATTTAGCAATGCAGTATGAGATTTGTGCAAAGGACAAAGACCGCAGTTAAATGGGCAGGGAGCGGTGGCCGCTGTATAGACATAACCTGGGCCGTAACCATCATAGCTAAACCTCTCAAATTTTCTAAACATTTCTGCATCTCCAAAGTATATCTCCTCAATTTCTCCATGCTCAGGGCATCTTCTCCTAATATACAGCTTGTTATCTCTTTCAATAATTATGGCGGGGAGTGGTCTAAAGCAGTATGGGCATAGTGATGAAGTATATCTTATTACCCTCTCCTTTTCATTTATGCTTGGAAGTGCTCCGCCAAGAGGAATAACCTTCTTACCTACATAAATAGTCTGCTTTTCCTTATCAATGGTAGCCACGATAGCAGGATTATTGGCAGACAATTAGCCGTACACCACAGAAGGATTGTTGTATAGTAGTATATAACGCTTTCGCATTTAACTCTACCAAATATCAATTCTTTTTTAGATGAAATTCCTAAAGAGTCAGAATAGTGCAAAACAATTCAATGAGGTGCTACTCTTTGCCTCCGGAAATAGTCTTTGGAGTTCCTGATATGATGATAAAAATATGGGAGTACATGTCCAACATAAAGATAATGATTAATAGTATTAGATGGAAATGGGGCAAACCATCTGTGGAAGCTGTCTGGGTTGATTCTGGAGGCTATCAGATAATGACTAGAGGGTTGAAGATAGACCTGAATGAAACTATTGAAAGGTATAGGAGAATTGAAGGCGACTACTACATGTCGCTCGATGTTCCTCCAAATAAATTTTGTGAAACTTCGAAGGAGCTTGTGGCAAAGAATATTAGGAATTTTGAGTATTTGTTTACAAAGTTAGAGAAGAACATAGTGCCAGTGATTCATTGCTATGAAAGTATACTACTTTTTGATGCTATTGACACGTATAAAAGTTATGGCGTGAAGGTGGTAGCTTATGGTGGTGCTGTACCACCTTCCCTTGCTAAAGGGGGTAAAGGTAGTAGAACTACACCATTGATACCACTAGCCATTATTACAAAGGTTTTCAATGGCCATGTACATGTACTTGGGCTTGGAGGTACATCAGTCCTTTACACGGCTTTACAATACCTGCAAGTAGCATCCCTAGATTCTTCCTCATGGAGAGTTAAAGCTGCCTATGGTAAAGTTATAATACCTGGCAGAGGAGAAAGATATGTTGGAAATGGCAGTGCTAAGTTTGGGAGAAAGGATTTGCTTCCTGAGGACCTCGATACGCTTGTTAAATCGCTTGAACAAACAGGTTTCCCATATACAAGTGAAGTAGAGCTTTTATTGAAGACCTTTAGGGGAAGGGCACTGATCAATGCATGGATAGTTAAGCACTATCCACATGTACTGGAAGAGACAAATGGATATGCATGGATCATAAACTTCTCAAAGAAATTAAGCAACATGAGTGTAAATGAATTAGTTGCACTTCTTGATAAAAAGTTCAAAACACTTCATAAGACCTGACCTCCTTTCAATCAGTGAAGCACAAAGACTTCTGATAATGTAGGGAATTTGGAACAGAAAAAGCTTATCAGATTTTTTAGGAAAATCGATTATCGGATAGAACCTCCAGACAATAAGAGTTCTGCTCTAAGCGTTTCCCTGCTAACGATGCTTATGATATCTGTAAATACCTATACTTCTGTTAGCGGGGCTGGTCCTCATGGGTTCACTAGCCTCGCCCATACCACATGGGTGCCTCTCGAGCCCCGCCACGAGGCTCCCACTTAAGTCTCTCTATGTCACCACAGCGCAGGTCATCCAAAAACATGTGGTGAATATAGAGCTATTTAAACCCTACTCTATAGAGCCAAGTATTTACAAATATTTTAATATTGTTGATTGCTGTCCACAGCTCAAAAACCGATGCTCATAGTCGAGAAAGGCTATGTCAAGAAAACTTATGAAAACCTTCTCCTCATATTAAAGGCAATGCTTTTAGTTTATAAATCAATATTCACATGTTTGGCAACTGCTGTGAGCAATATCCTCTATTGCTTCGCTTATGCTACCTAGCGAAGTTACAGTAAATCCCTTTTTCAAGCTCTCTTTTGTTTGCTTCATTGGCTCTTCAGACTCTTTTTGCTGAATTGCCTGGCTCATCTTGATCCCAACATATATAACTTGCTGAGACTTTGACTTATCCCTGTACACTGTTATACCTTTACAGCCCAAGGACCAAGCTAGCATGTAGACCTCCTTTACATCATCTATTGTTGCTTCAAACCTCATATTTACTGTTTTTGAGACGCCAGCACAGATCCATTGTTGCCATACAGCTTGGTGCAAAACATGCCACTTAGGGTCAATGTCATATGCAGTCCTAAATAGTTGCTTCAAGGTTTTCGGTATATAGGGAATCTCTGCTACACTACCTTTTTCAGCTATTAGTTTAATCATCTCCGAGGTGTCAATCTCATAACGCCTTAAATAGTTTAGGAAAAGTCCATCAATTTCAATAAACGTCCCTACGGTTACATGTCTTTCAAATGCTATAGCAAATAAAGGCTCAATGCTTGACGAGGTTCCTGCAATAATGCTTATGGTGCCTGTAGGCGCAATGCTGGTCATAGCCCCGTTTCTTAATCCAATGTCTTTCCTCAATTTTTCAATGTAATTCCAGTCAACAGGCGGTCTTTCGTTGAGTAGCTCTAAAATCTTCTTACTCGGTTTTGCATTAATGTTAGCTATTCTCAGCATTTCTTCTAAACTTTTAGAGGTTATCCAAGTAGGTCTATATTTTTGAGGATCGTAAGCAGGGAATGCTCCCCTCTCTTTAGCTAGTTCTATGCTTGCCAACGCTAGGTTATATTCAATCCATTCAGCTAGGTAATACGCCAAGTACAAAGCATCCACACTATCATAAGGTATTCCAAGCTTTATTAACATATAAGCCCAGCCCATTACTCCAACCCCTATCTTTCTAGCTCTCTTAACAGCTTGTTCTAGCTGTGGCAAAGGCCATTTTGCTATGTCTATTATGTTATCCATAAACCTTGCAACAACCTTCAAATCCTCTGCTAGTTGCTTCCATGCAATTCTTGGTACTCCTTCAACATCTACATAAACGTACTTTGCTAGGTCTACACTCCCTAGATTGCAGGACTCCCATGGTAAAAGAGGTTGCTCTCCACATGGATTAGTAGCGTTAATTTTACCTAGATACCAAAGAGGGTGCCTATAGTTCACAGTATCTATGAAGAGAAGCCCAGGATCTCCTGAATCCCAAGCATTTCTAATAATCTTTTCAAATAATTTCCTAGCATCTGTATAACTCACAATAGCTCCTCTATCCTCAGCTATAGCTAAAGCCTCATCGATGGTGATTATTAGTGACTCATCTAACCACACACTCCCCCCTCGAGACTCTAGCTCGCTCAGTATAACTTCTTGAACCCATTCATTGCTTAGGTAGTGTCTTGCTCTCGATAAAGCGTAAAATCTAGAGTCATTACCTAGGTCAATTCTTAAATTAGTTTTTCTTGGATTTACCAGGGGTACTTTATCGCCACGTATTATTGCTTCCATGAAGTAGTCATAAACACCTACACTTATATTGAAGTTCTGCAGATTAACGTCCTTCAGCTTGCCGCTCTTAGCATCAATAAACTTCTCTACATCTGGATGCCATACATGAAGAACGCCCATATTTGCTCCTCTCCTCTTACCACCCTGCTTTATCACATCAGTATTAACATCAAACATTTTCATGAATGAAAGCGGTCCGCTTGCAACACCCCCTGTTGAAGCAACAACATCTCCTTCTGGTCTAAGTTCTGAAAAATCAAAGCCTGTACCACCACCCTGCTGAAATATTATTGCTTGTGCTCTAACAGCATCATATATTCCCTCACCATCAGGTGTTGTTATGGCATCTCTAACAGGGATAACAAAGCATGCTGATAAAATACCTAGCTTTGTACCTGCATTCATTAGCGTTGGTGAGTTAGGTATAAACCTCAGATTGCTCATAAGGTCATAGAATTTCTCTTCCCACATCTTTACAAGAGAAGAGCACTGCTCTGGATTTTTACCTGTCTTCTGACAATAGTAGAGCTCTGCTTGCGCAACTGCTTTAGCTACTCTTTTAAACATCATTTGCGGTGTCTCAATAAATCTCATGGTATTGGGATCTCTGAGAAGATATCTGCTTGCAAGAACCTTAATTGCTGGAAAAGTGAGCTTCAGATCTTGAGGATCTATGACTATTTTCCTTCCCTTGCCATATACATCCTTATATATTTTGCCAAGTTCATATAGCTTAGCCACTTCAAACCATTTTGAATCCTCAATGCCTTTAACCATAAATATTCTCTCAATTCTTTCAACAATTTCACTACTATGTACACTTTCAGCATCCTTCAACTCATTCGTAATCTCATGTACAATAGCCTGCACCTCTTCGTCACTACATAGAGAATTGCATGATGCTTTTATGCTCTTAACTAACTTAGCAACATTAAAATACTCCTTAGTACCATTTCTCTTAATAACAATGATATTTATAGCTTTCGTACTCTGCTCAGCAGGGACAAGCACTACACCATTGTGTTGCTGCAACATGCTGCTACACCCAGCAGAAATAAATAATAGCCTTAGCTGGCTAATATTTACAGTGCTAAGCAAAACTTCTAAACATGCGACCACAGACATGTATATTCTATATTAATACTACAATATTACTTTGGTCACGATATTTGATGAGAACTCCTCTAAACTTATAGGATTCGAAAAGATGTAATAATAGTAAAGGCACTGGTGCGTTTATTATGGCTAAGACAAAAAAGAGTGCAGAGAATAAGAAGGAAAAAAAGGAGGCTAAAAAATCTTCACAAAATAGAGCTAGCACTAAGAAGCGCGTAGCTGACACAGAGGAGTGGGTATCTAAGCATATTAATGAATTGGTATCACGCCTTGGTCTAGAGTTTCTTAAGTTAGGTGTCGAAGAATACATATCTGTTTTAACAAAGATTGTTGATGTGGTTCGTGGTGAATCTGCTACCCTAGATGTTGATACAATTGTTAAGAGGATTAAGAGATACAGCGACAAAGTATATCCTATACTCGCTGTCTCACTGCTTGAATTGAGGAGTTCTCTAGATGAAGACCAGTTAGAGTTCGTTGTTAATAGCATTGGCGAAGCTGTTTTAGCATATGCACCAAGACTCTATAGTGAGGCTAGAAGGCTAGAAAGGGCTGATCTTATTGAGAGACTCAAAGATATGTGGAGACATTATTGGGTCTTAAAACGCCACCCAATACTCCCTGTTGCATGCCCTCGTTGCAGCTTTAACTCGCTTATGCCTGATCTCTCATGCCTAGTTTGTGGAGCAGTAGTTACAGAAGGTGAACTAAAAACATTTCTAAATTTCAAGGCACTTTTAGAGGATTTTGCCTTGAGGGAGCCTGTGGAAGAAGTTAAGAAAGTTGTGAGTTTTGGTTATGTATATGTCAATAGCCTTGGTATAAAGGCCCCAGGAGAGCATAAAGATGTGCTTGATGTAGAGGTACTATTATCAAATAAAGATAAAGAGGTTTTACTAGATAAGCTTAAGCAGCGTGAACTACAGCATGGTGGTTGAAGTAAAAGACAGTAAGCAAGTTAATGAATGCATAGCTAAGAATAGGCTAGTGCTAGTAGCATTCTTGAACTCTTTCAAAACTTTAGATAAGAACTATGTGTTGAAAATTCTAAGTATTATAGAAGAAGAATCTGCGCCAACAATATACACAGCCTTGTATGTAAAGCCTTGCAACTCTAAAAATGATTCAACTATATTGCTCAATCTATACTTGAACGGTACATGCATTTTTTCTCAAGAAGGTCTTTTTGGTCATTTAGAGAATGATTTAATGGTTCTAAAGAGGGGTATTAAGGAGGTTCTGAAAAACAGGATGATCCAAGTAAAATTTGTTAGAAAGGGCTGATTTTAAGTATGGTGTTCTTAAGTGTTTCACAGCCCCTCTGTACATCATGTGGCAAGAGAGGGGCTGTGTACAAGAGATTTACATCGGGCGAAAAACTCTGTAGATTGTGCTTATTTAGGAGTGTTGCTAAGCAAGTCAGAAAGACTATACACTACTACAAAATGTTGAAGAAGAATGATGCTGTGCTCTATATTCTAAGAGGGGATGGAATCATATTATCGGTAGAGGCCTTCGCCATATTACACGCTGCAATAAAGGATCTAGAACTGGTTTATAATATTCTGTGCCCTAGCAATATTGTAAATTGCAATGCTGTTGAAATCACCTTGAAAAATATTACTAAAGATGTTGTTGTAAATATTGTTCCAGTTCATTACCATCTAGACGTCATTACAAAGACATTTATTCATATGTTGAAGTATACTGAAGCCTTAGCAGCGAAAATAGCATTAGAGCATAACTTAGATGGTGTTTTAACACCACTTTTTCGTGATGAGATGGTGTTGTTGTCAATCTATGGTCTTTTGACAGTATCTAAAACTGTGTTTGGCGAGAGCATGCCTGTGAAGTATATTGAAGGTATTAAGGTTGTCAGGCCATTTTATCATGTGGTCTCTACGGATGTTATTTATCTAGCTATAACCTCAGCCTTGCAAGAACTCAATTCCTTCTATGAATCCTCTTATAAACTATTTATAGGTAGCGATAGATTTATGGCAAAAGCTAAAGAAGTGCTTTTTAGATCTCCTGAGCTAATGTACTCTAGTGCTAGGTCTGTTGAACTTATGCAAAGCTTCATAACAGCAGGTTCAACGCGATGTAGGATCTGCGGTTCTTTTAGCAATAGAGAAATTTGTGAGTATTGTGAGTCGTATTCAAGGTTTTTATAGTATTTGGAATTTTCATAAAAGCTTATATAGAACCTCTTCTAAATACAGAAATGACTTTGGTGATGTGTTATGGCAATGTATGGAATACCTGTTTTAATACTAAAGGAAGGAACATCAAGGGCCCATGGAAGAGAAGCCCTTAGAGCAAATATCATGGCTGCTAGAATACTTTCAGAAATTCTAAAGACAAGCCTCGGACCTAGAGGTCTAGATAAGATGCTTGTTGATAGCTTTGGAGACATAACCGTGACTAACGATGGTGCTGCTATAGTTAAGGAAATGGAGGTGCAACACCCAGCAGCAAAGCTTCTAGTTGAAGCCGCTAAAGCTGTTGACGCTGAAGTGGGAGATGGAACAACATCTGCTGTTGTATTAGCAGGTGCGTTGTTAGATAAGGCAGAGCAACTCCTAGACCAAAACGTTCATCCAACAACAATAATTGAAGGGTATAAGAAGGCTTTAGCAAAAGCCCTAGAAATACTAGATGAAATTGGCGTAAGGGTGTTCGTAGGCGATCTAGATAAACCAGAAGATAGAGAGAAGACGAAGACAGAGATAAAGAAGGCTTTGTACACAGCACTCGCAAGTAAATATATAGCAACACCTGATGTGCTTGACAAACTCATGGACATGGTGGTAGAAGCAGCATTTAGAGTTGCTGATAAGAGGCCTGATGGCACTTACGATGTTAAGCTGGACATGGTTAAGATCGAGAAGAAGAGAGGTGGAAGCCTAGCAGATAGCATGCTTGTTTATGGAGTTGTTTTGGATAAGGAGGTTGTGCACCCAGCAATGCCTAGAAGAGTTGAGAATGCAAAAATAGCTTTACTCGACGCTCCATTAGAAATAGAGAAGCCT
>Ga0080004_1109354_pt1 | contig 60215 bp, 27 predicted proteins | sample WasSprMetagenome_FD_69207 | JGI IMG/M metagenome (GOLD analysis project Ga0080004, IMG submission 69207) | Sulfidic aquatic microbial communities from Washburn Spring, Yellowstone National Park, USA - WS (SPADES assembly) (version 2) | ecosystem: Environmental > Aquatic > Thermal springs > Hot...
AAAAATTTTTTAATTTAAAAAATCATCCAGCAAACAACTTTTTGAATCTTGCTAAGAACCGTATAAAATTTTCTTTATGGAAGATTGATGGAGAGAAACCTAATATTTGTTTTAGAGACAAAACACATCTATAGAATTCCGCAAGCGGGCGATTAATTAAAACTTAAAAGAAACACCTGCGTTAAGGACATGTTGGTTAAGTTCAGAAATAGATGGTGTCCAAGCAAGGTTTATACCAAGCTTGTCTTTGTATACAAAACCAAAACCTAATGAAAAACCTATCAAAGCATCTGTTGATGTGTTGTATCCCGCACGAATAGGAATAACAAAATCTTTAAACCCAAGATTGTATTCAACACCAATCCCGCAATTTGCAGAATTGTCTGATGGAAGATTAACATCTATCGCTGTGACTAAATTTTTAAGTATTTTATAACTTCCACCAACTTTGAATACTAACGGCAGTTTGTCTTCTTGTTCAATAAATTTTATACAACCAAACAAGTTTTGTGCTGATAGTCCTAATTTAATCTTTTCATTCAACACAAAAATACCACCAATATCAGCTGATGGTGAATAAGTTATCCTATCCGCTATTGTTTCAGAATAAAACTTACCCGCAATACCAACCGAAATTTTATCATTTAATTTTCTTGAGTAAACCAAAGATGTAAGAATACCGTTTGCTGTAAAAGTTTTGTTTGTAGGATTACCATTTGCATCGTATTCGTCCATATCACCAGCAGTGAAATAATTAACCGCTATACCAAAACCACCTATCTTTGTTGGTAAAACAAAAGATAAATACCCGTATGATGTGTCAACCAACCATTTTGTATAAGCAAAAGATACTTCTTTTGAAACAGCAAGAGATACACCAGCTGGATTTATTGATAAAGAATCAGCATCAGTAAATGTGCTATATGCACCACCAAGTGAGACAACTTTCGGCGATATTAATGCTTTAAACATAGCAGATGTTGTTCCTACATTTTGGTTTCCTGCAAACAATACTACTGATACCAATGAGACACATACAACTACTATTTCTACTGCTTTTATTACTTTTTTCATCTTTATTTTTTCCTCCTCCTTTTAATTTTTATTTTTTTCAGAACACAATATTCACACCTACCAAAACATTGTATGCAGTATAGTTGTATCTATATACTTGTTCGTATTTCATATTAGAACTTGAAACAAAATAATTCTGTTGTAAGAAACCGTTTATGTGTTCTATAATTGGGAAACTTAATACTAAAGAGATATATTGAGTTAAAATATTTACTTTTTCAGTATCATAATTCCCTTGTTTGTCTTGCACCAATCTGTTTGCATATTGTCTTAAAGATATATTATAAGTAATATCTAAATTCATAGGTATAGTATTGAAACTAAATTTGGTTTGCGGAGTAATGGAGATTTCGTTGTAGCCATAATAGTTATCAATATATTTTGTTCGTTCAACATCGTAGTGGTTTTGGTTAGAATTATTTATAGTATATTGTAATGAGAAAGCAGATATAATTGTTGTTTCACCAAAGGGTTTTATTGGATAATTAAAATTAACACTTAAAAAACAATAATTGTCTTTTCTTTTGTCAGCAGAATACTCGCCAGTTTCAGTAATTACATATTGATCAATAAAACTTTTTTGTGTACCATACAAATTTAAGCCAATAAATTCGGTCATTTTATAATCAACAGATATTTCTAAAGCATTAAAGTTTAAGATATCTTTCCCAACCGAAGTAAGTTCTTTACCATAATCTTCTTCAGTTTTTTGAGATGCCAATGTTTTATAATTATAAAAATTAACTGTGTAAACAGACGGGATAATTGTTAGTTTTGATATTTTAGCAAAAGCAATCTCTGTTTCTAATGACAAACTTGTTTTGTAATAATCAAACAATCCTTTGGTCCATTCTTCATCTTGTGTTTCTTTAATAAGTTGTGATGTTAAAGCAACTTTTGGTTTCAATTTTATTGTTTTAGACAACTTGAATACAGGTTTTATATACAACATATTTGTAATATATTGTTGTATAAGAGTTCCTCCACCTACAAGTTCCTTAACATCTTTCACACCACTGTATTCAAAAGAATATACTGGTATCAAAATATTTTCTTTCCATTTAACAGCAGGAATTATGTTAAAAACCACTTTACCACCATAAGATGTTGATTCGTTATTAAACGAATATCCTCCACCACTTAAGTCTGAACTTAACATTAATGTTGTATGAGCAGAAAATAAAGAAGAGAATAAAAAACAAAATGTAAAAACTAAAAATACAACTTTTTTAGCCTGCATATTCCCTCCTTTTATGATATGTTACCCATTACTTTATAATACCAGTATCAACAAAAATTTTTGGTTCTACTACTAAATCTATAGTTCTTCCTTCAAACTCTTTTGCTTCAAATACAAGTTCTTGGTTATAATTTAACAACCCGTTTGAAACAAAATCTTTTCTACTTGGTACAATGCCGTTATCATCAATCCAATAATAACTTTCTTTTGTCCAAGTATTGTCTTTGAATACTATACTATAAGTATAAGCAGAAAATTTATTTCCTTTTGGATACGAAACAGTCATTGTGTTAGGTATCAAATTTATTTTTTCGTTATTATTGATTTTGTATGAAACAAGATTTTGTTGGTATTTATATAAAGAATTTTCTTTAATAACATCGCCTGTAAGTCTCCATTCCACTTTATCAATCGTATTACTTGCACCTGAATAGCTTTCTTTTAAATAATATTCAGGTAATGCTACCCCTTCTTTCCATGACAACCATTTTGTAGCCAAGGTTAGATCAGTAGGAAGTTCTTTGTTAAAAGTAGCAAGCCAAATAAAATAATCAAACCTGTTTTCTCGTTCGTTAAGAACAACCATTTTGAACTGGTTGGGTTGCAAATTTTTCCTTACAATATATTCTTCAATTCTTACTCTGTTCCCCCATACATCTATTAAAGATTTACCTTGTTGATATTCAGCCAGTTTTAGTTCTTCAGCAGCTGCACGTTGAACCTGTTCTTTTGTCATATCCATTTGTACTTCTGGGGCCAAAATATCTTTCATTTCTTCTTTTATAATACTTTTTGTTTCTTCAAGATCTTGTTTCTCAAACTTTTTTATTTCAGGTAAAGGTAAGTTTGGTAATATCTCAATTTTTTCATTTACAGAAAGGTCTATTGATTCACCAGCAAGTGTTTTAACATTTACTATACCTTCAAAAACTTTTACCTCAGTTGATAGATCTTCTTTTACAAAAACAGAAAATTCAGTTCCACGAACTGACATTATAGCTGTAGGTGTTATTATTTCAAACTTAGCACCTTCCTGTAATTTACTAACTTTGAACCTTACTTTACCAGATTTCTGTTGTATAACTTTTTCTTGTGGGGTAACTTTTGATAAAACAATCTCAGTTTTTTCAGAAACAACAATTTTTGTCCCGTCAAATAACAATAGTTCAACTTTAGATTTCTCTTCTGTTTTTATTACATAGTTTTCATCTAATGTTTGTCCAGGATAACATTTTGTCCATTGTTGTTCAGCGATATTTCTTACAAATGCTTTCCCGCTTACTTTTACTACTACTATTGTAGAACTAAATGCCAATGAAGTTATGGTTAATATAAATATAAAATATAAAAATTTTTTCATTTAAATCACCTCCATTAGCACCTACAAATTCATAGGATGGAGTAGTAGATTTTAGTCTGCTATTCCAATTTTAAATACTACCAAAATCCTGCAAGTTGCACGGCTAAAGCCCTGCCCTACAAATCACAACCGCTGTTCACTGACAACCAAATTTCAAAGCTATCTTATAATAGCAAACTTGACTAACTTTTTGTAATCCCCAGCTTTGATATAGTAAAAGTAAACACCAGAAGCAAGGTTTTCATTTTTATCATTTTTAGTTTCTATATCTTTCACATCATAAATATACCCAGCATCAACTTCTTGTGTTTCTAAATTACGGACAAGTTCGCCTGCTATATTATAAATCTTTATCTCAACTTTAACTTTCCCACTACCAGGTAAACAATATCTTATATTAAATTTATCAGTATTTTTCACTGGGTTCGGATATACATATGTTTTAAACTCACCACTATATGGTTGTACTGTTGACACAGTAACTTTGAATACAGCAAATTTTGACATGTGTGTAACTTCTGCTTTAACAACAGCGTTATTAAAATCTACTTCAATAGGAATATTTTTTAATTCCCATTTACCTATCTGATCATTATAATGTGCTAACTTTAAAAGTTGTTGTTCTGCAGGCGAAATTGTAGAAGTAGAAATTTGTATTGTAAGTTTAACTTTATTATTCTGTGCTAAAGTAGCAAGTGGTCCTGAAATTAATCTTACTTCTACATCATATATTGAACTTACTAATTCTCCCGGATAATCAGTTGATGGAACCTTGCTTGAGAACATCTTTGGTGAAAGTTTTGCTGCAGAAGATACTGTTGAACCTTCTAACTTCTTAACTATAACATTTACAGGTGATGAAACATCTACCCCTTCAAATTCAGTTCCAGGTGGTATTTCTATACCAGAATTATCTTTTTCACCAATAGTTGTTCCACCACCTAAAACTGGTGTTACAACTTTTTCAACACGTGCGTCTTCGCCTAAGTATATCTTATAACTAACTTGTGTGGACATACCATAATAGTTTGTTACATCAACTCCTAGTTCAAAATATCCTCTTGTATTATCCTCACCGCCTGCTACATAACATACAACAAACTGTTGTTTTGATTCTGACAACGATACTGGTATAAGTGTCCCTGAAGCTTCTTTTTTAGAAACAATTTCATCAACAGAACTTGCAGTAACCGGCTGTGATATAAACCCGTAGATGAAAAAGATATCAAAATTTGGTGCTAAAGATGTAATATCTTTATCTTGTAATAACAACGCAACAAATAAATGTTTCGGAAGATCATTTAGAGAATAATCTTTTGCATTGATTTCTTGTAACAATCTCCATCCATCAATTTCTTCTTTAACAAATTTTATACACAATGATAAATAATCTTTGTTTATATTCTTATACTTAAACGATTTTAGTTCAATATGCGGTTTTGGTTTTGTATACACAAGATTCCTTGTTGCATCAGCAGATAAGACAACAGGGACTGGGTCTATTGTAACAGCAGCGGGACCATCAGCATTTTCAGGGACCATTGCTATGTAATAAGTCACACCTTGTCTTAACCCATCAATATAGTAATCAATCACTTCATAAGTTACAGGATTATAGTTCACTTGTCCTATAACTATATCAGAATAATTTTTTGTAGTAGCAACAATCTTGTTGACCAATTTATTTGAAACTTTATCACCAGTAGCAGAAGTAATAGTTCCTGACAATTTATATCCTTTAGTAAGTGTAATAGTCCCAACATCTGTTTCACCTGATGTATTAATATCCAATTCTTTTACACCCATTGAATATCCTTTTGCTAAAACCTTAAGTGTGTATTTACCTTTTGTTATACCTTTTATCACAAAATTGCCAGCAGGATCAGTGAAAAGTTTTATTCCAGCAAGCGGATCTTGTGATAATTTATCTTTTTCTGATTGTAAAACAACTAATGCAGCAGGGAAGTTTTCTGTATCTATATTTTCAATCTTGAATGGTAAATACAATTCTTTATTGTCAGAAGTGTTAACTTTACCAATTATAGTAACATCGGCTATAGGGAGTACAATACTTATATTACGTCTATATTCTTCTTTTGTAACATTTATATAACTTTTCACAACTTCTGCATATTTTAACAACTCAGGTATTAGTTTTGACGGATCTTCAGGACGAGCATTAACTTTTAATTCCCAATATCTTATATTTTTATCAATACCTTTGAATACAAAATTACCATCTTTATCAGTTGTAGCAAATTGTTTATAATCTTTTCTCAATTGAAAATCTTGTGGATATACTACAATTGGAATATTAGCTAAAGGTTTTCCTGATACATCTTTAACTGATCCTGTTATTTCAACACCTGGTTTTAATGAAATAACACCAATATCTATATTCCCTTGTATATCAGGAACTGAAATACCACTTTTAACCATAGTAGCATAGTTTGTATAACTTCCAACAGTATTTGTTACACGTAATGTATAAGTCCCCTTAGGTAGATTTTTCAATATAAACTTCCCTGTATCAGTCGAAATTGTATTTCCTACCATATTAGTATTTCTGTATGCACCTTCAATAAACGGATCTGCATAACATTCTATATACACACCAGAAGTTATAGGAGTTCCTTTTTCATCTACTAACAAACCAGTGATATTAGCACCTTGTGTAAGATTAATCTGTGGCAAAGTTACAGATGCAAGACCATCTGGTATAGTAACTTCTTTACTATAAACTTTATAATTTGGTGATTCAACAACTAACAAGTATGTTCCTGGGATAACTTTTTCAAACCTGAACGATAAAGAACTTAGAGATTTTGTGTTAGAACTGAACTCAACATTTTGGGATGCAACAGTTTTCCCTACAAATTTATCTTTCAAATATACGCTAATAACTTCTTCAAAACCTGCAATAGGCCTTGATACAATTCCCTCAACATTTACACCTTGGCTCGCATTGAACACAACTTGTTTTGTCTCTCCTGATTTTATATACACAGTTTGTTTAAAAGGATACACTGTAAGTGGTGCATATATTTCTCCTTTTTCCCATCCATCACCAGTATTTATCTCATATTTAGCCACTGGTAAATCACCAACTGCAAAATAAACATCTATGAATCCTTCCTCAGCACCTTTGAATACATATTTTACTTGTGCTTCTGTACTACTAATAATTTGATATGATATAGTTTTATCTAACCCAATTGCAACATCTTCTTCCCTCATCATAGGGTCCATCCCAGCTATTTTTTCAGCCAACATCTTGAAAAATACTGGTTGAACACGTGAAAATCCCCATGGACCACCAATAGTATTTACTGTTGGCGAACTTAAGAACGCCATTAGTTCATTTTCTTTTTGATATATTTCGTTTATAAGCTGTGGTGAACCTTTTAATATTACTTCAATAGTTCCAGGTTTTTTAAGTTCAATTGTTCCTACATCTACAGTGGAACCGTAAATAGAATAAAACATTTTAGCAAACAATTGAGTATCCCCTGATGGGACACCGAATATGCTTGTTGGTCCTGGTAAATCTGCCTCTGTTGCGTATGCTGAACCCCATAATACGCCAAACCCTGTGGGCATACCAGTAAACACAAACTCGCCAGTCTGTGGGTTAATTTGAGCGACTTTTGGTTCACCTCCGTTAAACACAACTCCTAATATAAACACTTTGCTAAAATCTATTGAAGAACCAGTTGAGTTCACAAGTTTACCTTTAACAACACCTGTTGGTATCAAAACTTTTATATCAAGGGATGTAGCAGTTGACACAGCGAACCTAAATTCTCTACTTGGCTGAAATTCTAAACCTTCAACACCAGAAATATCTACTTTGCAAACATATGTTTTCCCATTTTCTAACCCAGAGAGTGTAAAATTAATTTTTTTATCAACTAATATAGTAGTAGATGTGATAAACAATTGCCCCATTGAATCAGTAACCCAACGATATGATTCATCAAATATTCCAACCCATCCCCATATACCTCTACCACGATATGGATCCTCTCTAAACCTATCTTTAATCAAATCATATACACCATCACCAAAAGTTATAGACCCACTGATTTTTGCACCAGCTGAAAGAACAAATGTTTCTATATTAGTATCAGCAGCACCGATAAACACTTCTTTTTGTTGTTTTACAAACCCACTTCCTTCTATACCTATATAATATGATGTATTTGGCACTAAACTATCTACATAGAACACTTTTTGGTTACCAGCAATTAGGTCAAAATCTGAAAACTGAACTTTTGCCCATGAATTATATCTTCCATCTTTAGACCTTGCCCATATGTTCACATCAAAACCTTTGTTACCCACTGCTGATTTTAGTTCATCAAACTCAGCAGAACCATTTGGTAGTTGGACATAACCTATTGCGCGGACTGCTTTTGTAAGTTCAATATTTTGAGTTATATTAGATGTACTTACTTCAATAACAACTTCTTTTGACACATACCCTATGGTTCTAGCTACGATACGATACTTTTTATTTGGTGAAACAGATATTGAATATGAAGCAGATGACATACTTATTTGACTGTTAGGTAATCTTACAGGGATATCTTTCCATATACATGGTCCACCAGTCAAATCCTGTGCTTCAATATGTATCCACAAATCGTATACAAAATTACCCCATTGGTCTTTTATAGACCCAGCTAATGGTGGATTCGGTAGAATAATATTTCCAGAAATTGTGACGCCTTTTTGAAGTTGTATAGTTCCAACATCTTTCTCAGGTTTGCCAGATTCAACACTATCAAGTACAGCCTTTACAAACCCTTCTTTATCAATTTCTATATGATATTTATCATTTGTACGAAGTCCTGAAATAACAAAATTTCCTTGTTGGTCAGTAAACACTGTTCTCCACACATCAGGTCCTGAACAAGAAACTTTTGCACCAGAGACAGGTTGGTTGTTATTATCAACAACTTTACCTTTTATAGCAGCAGTATCAATTGTGAAATTAGTTGAAGATATATAAATAACAGTTGATAAGCCATATCCAGATATTGCAACTTTAGTAAGTAACGGATATGTTCCATTAGGCAAAAGATTCCCTGCATTATCTTTACCTTCAAACACAAGTTCACCATTGTATTCTAACTTATTTTGTATATTAATTTTAGCATCATATTTTGAAACCCATTTGTCAATTGTAACATCATATGAAGCAATGATCCTGTTGTATTCATCTTGTGATATAGGTCCGATAAGTTTTGAATAATCGGGATTATTCCAGTCTATATAATCCTCAGGATTTTTCTTAATAAATATTCTACCTTGGTTATCCCAAAAAAACTTGTTCCATTCTACAGGTTGTATAGTACCATCTTTATTAACATCAACTACTAAAGATACTATAATATCATAAATCTGGTTCACATCTGATGTGTCAAACACAATATTATATTTACATTTTAGTATATCATTAGAACCATCATTATCTGGTGAGATAACTCTGTCTTGTGGTTCAAAAGTTAAAATTGGTGTAATACTTACAGTTCTTGGAGTAAGATATATTACAATATCCTTTGTTTGTCCATTATCTGATGATTCAAACAAAAGGGTAAAGTATGAATTAGTCAAATACCCATCTTTTTCTGCTACAACATAATATGCTTGGCCAGTTTTAACATTTAAGTTAGAAAATTGTTTTACTCCGTTATTATCTGTTACTCCAGAAACTAACATAATATCGTCGTTAGGGTTATCATTGTCATTTGTATAAAAGAATTTAACTGTTGCTGAAGAAACTGCAGAATTTGTATTCCGATCTTTTACTGTAACAGATACATTTACTGTAATAGTAGAAACAGAAGTAGATTGTTGTGGCTTCACTAAAGTAAGGTTTACACCACCTAACCCTACACCCGGTGTATCCATAGGACCTACTTGAGCAAACGGGTCTAGTGTGTTAGGATCGTTATCATCAAGTATTGCAACAACATAAAAACTTCCTTGTGGGACAAAGTTTATTGAATATATATAAGGGAAGTAAAACCCAGTATACAAAGGTATTTCTTTATAAGCAACAGGTTGTATATTACCACTGCTGATAGGTGATGCAGAAACTGCTAATTTTAATACAGAATTTGGTGGAACAATATCTGCATATGAAATCACGCCTGTAACATGTCCAAAATTAACATTTGTAGTTTCACCACCGTTTACAACACTTATTGGTCCTATAATACCAAATTCTTTAGGGTTTTGATCCTTAGGTAGTTTCATAAAACCTAAAACAAAATAGTTAGTAGAATCTGGTAAATAATCTATTCTATAGTTTGTCGGATAGTAGTTATCTTGCCCTGAAAAGTCAGTGATCTCAGTACCACCTACTGGTTGTGCACCTTCTTGAGGAAAACCTTCAAATACTAAAATGTCAATTATCTGTCCTTGTTGAATAGGTCCATAGTAATAAACAGTTCCTGATATTTTCCCACTTGCTGGTGCTGTAAGAGAAATATCTGCTTGCACACTTGTATGTGTTAGATCTAACACTATAGGTTGTGACACTCTTCCAGTTGGATCTCCTAAAAGAGGGTTCATATTACTATTAGGATTAGATAAATAATCTTCTACATATGGAGAATTCACATCTTTTGCAGCGTTTACATATAATGGAATATTAAAAGGAACATTGTTAAAAACGTACTGAAATGATGGCGATGTTGTCGTATAAGAAGACAGCAACATCATACTTTTGCCTGCATTATCTAAAACAACAAGTGGTTGACCTAATGGTTCAGTAGAAACCCATACCCAGTACTTCCCTATACCTGCAGTATTGTCTGTTACAGTACCTGAGATAGTTCCTTGAGCAAACAACGATGCCGTAGTTAAACTTATACATAACAAAAACATTGTTATTAGTTTAGTTTTATTATTCATAAAATTTTATCCTCCTTGTTATTAAAAAAGTTCCTTCATATATAAATCACAGAATTTTTTGTACCAAAAGAATCTTCATAGACATCTTTTTGTGGATCAATATATGGTGTGCCATCTATTAAGTAAAAATATCTATACTTACCTGGTTTTAATTCTAAATTTATTATCCACAGACCATTCTTCTTTTTTAACGGCACTGGTTTCCATTTAGTAAAATCACCCACTATTTGGACAACTTTTGCTTGAGGAGAATCAATCTGGAATGTAACCCCAATATTTTTTGGCGAAATGTTATAACTGTAATTTAACAAAAATATAATAACCAAAATTGTTATCAGTGTTGGAACAAAAAAATGTGAAAATAATTCTGAAAAAAAGTTTTTAAAATTAAAAATACTTTCTTTTTCTTCGTCCCAATAACTTATTTCTTGATCAGGTGGTGGTAAAGTAATAATTAAGTTTCTAATCTCTTGATAAGATAAAATTTTGTCTGGTGGTTGACTCATCTTTTCTAATTTAACAGAAAGTTTTTGCAACAAACTTTCTATATTTTTATTTTCTTGTCCCATCCCATTATTAAAATACGAAAAAATTATAAAAAAGTTACAAATGAACAAAATTTTTTAAATATTTATTTCTTTTTTTATCATTTTCATTGCTCTGTGTAATCTCACTTTAACATTAGCAACAGTGGTATTAAGAATTTCAGCAATTTGGTTTATATCTAACCCTTCAATGTATTTCAAAAGAATAACTTCCTTATATTTTTGTTTAAGTTTTTTTATACACTGAAGAACTTTTTGCAATTTTTCTTTAATAACTAAATCTTCTTCAGGATTGTTATCTTGGTCAACAAACATTTGTTGTCCTATTATATCAAAAAATACACAATTTGTATCTTTTTTTCTTATAAAATCTATTGCATAGTTAAGAACAATCTTATACACCCAGTTTTTAAATTTGTATTTAATATTATACTTCGGCAAAGAAAAATATATCTTCACTACAAGTTCTTGCAATATATCTTTCACATCTTCTTTGTCGTGTACATATTTGTTTATAATACTTAGTATAAAGGTTTGATACCTATCAATAAGCGTAACATAACTTTCTTTATCTCCATTAAGAACATCGTTAACAAGTTCAAAATCTGTTTTTTGAGTTTTATCCATAAACACTAATACAATCTTTTTTGTAAATATTTTGTTTCTTCTTGTTCAATTTCTTTTTTAACTTCTTGTTTAACCTTTCTATCATAAAAATTTTGCAGTTGTTTGACGATTTTGTTAGTTGGAGAAGAAGAGTTAGCAATAAGTAAGTTATAAACTTCTGAACTACTATCAGGATAAGTCGATAACAACTTTGTTATATTTTGTACAATAACACTCATTTCTTTTACTGGACGTACATAATATTTTAAAAACAAAATTTCGTATGGAGCAACAATTTTGTTATTTTTTTGGTCTATAACAGGTGTAGAAAAATATTTTTTTAAAACAGAATAATAGTTCATCATTGCTACAGCGTCGTCAAATGTATATTTTGTTGATAATAAACTCATGAATCTTATAAATTCTTCTTCTGAAACATTAGAATCCAACAGTTGAATTACTGTAGTAATACAATATTCATAATCTTTGGGCTTAAATTTTTCTGACGAAACTTTCTCTATAAACTCTTTTGCAGAAATTGATAACAAAACAAAAGTTTTTAAGACAGGATAAAATTTTTGAAATTTTACTTTCTTAATTTCAGCTTCGTTGATAAGTTTTACAATAACCGAATCAGGTATATTATTTTTTTGCAGAAATTCAATTTGTTGTAAAACTTGTTCTATTTCCTGTTGAGAAAAGTTAATTTTTGTCAATTTTTGTACTACGACAGGTTTAAATTCTGAAGAGTTTAATAATGAGAAACAAAAAAATAATAAAACAACTAAATTTTTGTTCATCAATAACAAAATTATATCTTTTATTTTACCTTGTCAAGACAATGTGATAAAAATCACACTTAAATTATTCGTTTTGTTGAGTCTTACTTTTTTGATATTCTTCAATTAAAGGTTGGGCAAGATGAGGGGGTAGTTCTTCATAATGGCTAAGTTTCATTGTATACTTTCCAGCACCTTTTGTTAAACTACGTAGGTCCATTGTATAATTTTGTATTTCACTTAAAGGAACATGTGTTTTAATCTTTTGATATTTCCCCTCTTTTTCAAAAGACAAGACTCTTCCTCTACGACTGTTTATATCACTAATTATACTACCTAAAAATTCTTCAGGCGCTTTTATCTCTACTTCCATAATGGGTTCCAAAATACATGGTGAACCTTCTAATACTGCTTTCTGTAAAGCCATACGCGCTGCTATCCTAAATGCCATATCAGAGGAGTCAACTTCGTGATAAGAACCATCAAACAAAGTTACTTTTATATCCACTATTGGATATCCTGCTATCACTCCTTCACTCATTTTTTCTAACACACCTTTTTCAACTGAAGGGATATAATTTTTGGGTATTACACCACCAAAAATTTCGTCTACAAACTCATATCCTTTCCCACGTTCGAGCGGTTCTACTCGTAAGAAACAATGGCCATATTGTCCTCTACCACCAGATTGTCGTTTATATTTACCTTCAGCTTCAGCTTTTTTCTTAATAGTTTCTTTATATGGTATTTTTGGTTTCACAAGTTCTACTTCAACATTGTATCTTGTTTTAATTCTTTTAACAATGATTTCAAGCTGTACCAATCCTATACCTGAAAGGATCATCTGTTTGATTTCTGGATTGTATTTAAATCTTACTGTTGGTTCTTCAAGCAAAACATTACTTAATGCATTACCAACTTTTTCTTCCTCACCTTTTGATTTTGCAACAACAGCCATCTCTGTTAATGGTTCAGGAAACTCCATCCTTTTAATTTTTTCAGCAAAACTTTCATCTTCTGCAAGGATATCATTTGTCCTCGTATCTTTAAGTTTTATTAAAACACCTATATCGCCAAAAACAATTTCGTTTGTTTCCATACGTTTTTTACCTTGTAGAAAAGCTAGCTGTCCAACACGTTCTGTGATATTTTTCGTAAGATTTTTTATATCCATCCCACTTACTATTTTTCCATTATATACTTTAACATAATTCATCTGTCCCATACCAGGCTCGCTTGTTGTTTTAAATACCAATGCTGCAGCAGGACCTTCCGCTGAGAAACCTTTCTTTGATAAATATTCCTGAGCGGAGACAAAATTTGTACTTACAAAATCCAAAATTTCTTTAATTCCAACTAATTTTATTCCTGAAGAACTAAACAAAGGTGTTATTTGTCTTAATATAAAATTTTGTTTTATCACATTTAATAATTGTTGAGGAGAAATCTTTTCGCCGTTAAGATACATCTCTAACAATTGTTCATCATAACTTACAAGATTTTCAATAAATTTTTTATATAATTCGGAATTCTGTAGTTCTGTATTTAAAAAATTTATTATTTCAAAATTACTACCAGTAGATTTAGCTATTGTTATAGGAGTAAGATTTGTTAATTCCAAAGCGGTTTCTAACTCTTTTATCTTCTCTTCAAAATTTATGTTCTCTTTATCAAGTTTGTTAACAACTATAGCAAAAGGTATCTCTTTAGTTTTTAACATCTCGGCAAAATCTATTGTTTGTGCATCAGTTGTTGAGTCACCGCTTACCACTAAAATACAATTTTCAACAACACTTGTAGCACAAATTACTTCGCCAATAAAATCAGGAAAACCAGGAGTGTCTATAAGATTTATTTTCTTTCCCCCATATTCAAAACTTATAACAGATAATCCCACTGACATTTGTCGTTCGATTTCTTCAGGCATATAATCAGAAATAGTATTTCCATTTTGTACAGAACCCAATCTTGTTGTCAAACCAACAGTATAAGCAATAGCTTCTACTAACGAAGTTTTACCACATGCAGAAGAACCTATTATTACTACATTTATTATTTCTTTATTTTGCATAATTTTTCCCCCGTTCCTAAAACATTTTTTGCTATCATTATATCTTTTTTGATCTGTTGACTAAGTTCTATTAACGAAGTAAATTTTTGTTCATCTCTAATTTTTTTAACTGGTCTAAAAAAAACGAGTTCGTTATCACCAACCAAAATTTTTTTGTCAATCACATGTATTTCTACAACAAATTCATCTGATTTTATTATAGTAGGTTTGAAACCAAAATTTGCTACTGAAGGATAAACTTTATTTTTTATTTTACAATACCCCGCTATAACACCATGTGGAACTAAAAGATTTTCTTCAGGTAAAAAGTTTATTGTTGGGAAACCTAACCTTTTTGCTAATCCTAACCCACTGACTTTTCTACCACTAATGTAATACTCTCTGCCAAGAAAAATCTCAACTTTGTCAAAATCACATTCTAAAATTTTGTTTCTTATTAAAGAAGAGGAGACCGAATACAGTTTCCCATCTATTTCTATACAAAAATCTTTTAAAATAAAAACCGCTATATTGTTGTTCCTCCCAAGTTTACATAAAAGATCTACATCACCTGTCGCATTTTTACCAAACTTAAAATCCTCGCCTGCAACTATAACTGAAACATTTTTGTTTACTATAAATTGTTCGAAGAACATAGTAGGGGATAACTTACAAATTTTATCAAATTTTAACACACGAATTTCATCAAACTGGAAAAGTTTTAAAATTTGTAATTTAATATCGAAAGAATAAATATAATTCTTATTTAATTTTGCAACTTTATCAAATGTATAAACCAAAGTTTTCAAAGAATTTTCTTTAGCAATTTTTTTAACAACATCAAACAATTTTTGGTGGCCAATATGAACACCATCAAAGTTACCTATTGTACAAACATATTTTTTCTCCATATACTATAGAACTTTTTTTAAATACTCAAAAACTTCGCTTTTAACAAAATTTAAACTACCGCAAATAGTAGCACCTGCTGCATATTTATGTCCACCGCCGGACCAATAACGAGCTATTTTTTCTACATCTACTGAATCCGAACGAAAACTTACTTTATATTTGTTTTTCCCAATTTCTTTAAAAAATATTGCTATATTTACATCTTTTATATCCATAGGAAAATTAATAAAATCTTCCGTATCATACAAAGTTGCTTTTGTTTCATTTAACATTTTTTTAGTAACATAAATACTACCAATATTGTATCCATTTATTCTAACAACTTGTAATGTTGAAAGAACTTTTCCCAACAATAACAAACTGTTATACGATTTTTGTCTGTAAATATTTTTATAAATATAATACGGCTCTACTCCATACGAACAAAGTCTAAATGCTGTATAAAAACTATGTTCATTAGTATTTGACCATTGAAACATACCAGTATCTGTTACTATACCAGTGTATAAACAAATTGCTATATCTTTATTTATTTTCATCTTACCTAACTCAAAAATATCAAAGATAATCTCAGCACAAGAAGCATATCCTGGGTATATAACACTTAATTTACTATTAATAGAATTATTGTGATTTTGATGATGATCTATGTTTACTAAATGTTCAAAAGACAAATAATCAAAAATTTTTCCTACACGAGATTTTTCTGAACATTCTAATATAATTCCTAAATCATATTTTCTGTACAATTTCTTTTCAAAATTTTTTCTATCAAAAATTTTTATCTTATCATACTTTGGTAAAAACGCATATTGTTGTGGTAGATCTTCAAAACAAATATCTACAATCTTATCATCAAAATTTTGCTCAATACCTAAATATAATGATAACGAACTGCCAAGAACATCACCATCAGGATTTATATGTCCAGTAATAAAAATTTTTTTTGAAATTTTTATTAAATTAATAATTTGTCTAACTTCTTCAACTTTTATTTTCTTCATCTTTGATTTTATCTAATATAAACAAAACATTTGTTGCTTTTTCTAAAAATTTGTCATAAACAAAATGTAACTGAATAGCATGCCTCATACATAACTTTTTTGCAATCTCACTACGAATATAACCTTTTGCTGATTCAAACATTTGTTTAACTTGTTCAAGAGAATTTTTATCATACACAGAATAATATACAGTTGCATCTCTTAAATCAGTACTGATTTTTACTTCTGTAATTGTCACATTAGCAGCCCTTGGATCTTTCATAGAGGATAATATTTTTGCTAATTCTCTATGTAACAAACTTTTAATTCTATCTGCTCTTGAAAAAGACGAAGTTTTCATTTTATTTCTCTACTATTTGATAACATTCTACGACATCGTTTTCTTTAAAATCTTGGAAATTTTCAAACCGTATTCCACATTCATAACCCTGCTGAACTTCTTTAACATCTTCTTTAAAATGTTTTAAAGAACTTATTTTTGTATCGGCTATAATGACATTATCACGCAAAATTCGAACATTAGCATTACGTATAATCTTCCCCTCTTCAACTATACATCCAGCAACTTTACCAACTTTAGATATTTCAAAAACTCTTTTTATTACTGCACGGCCTAAAAATTCTTCAACTTTTTGTTTCACTTCCATTCTGTAGATAATCTTTTTAATATTATCAATAAGTTCATAGATAATTCTGTACGTTCTAATTTCAACTGATTCAGACTCAGCACGTTTTAATGCTTGCATGTTTGGTCTTACATTGAAGCCTATTACAACAGCTTTACTTGTGGTAGCAAGTAATACATCAGATTCTGTTATTTCACCAACTGCTGAATGCACAATTTTTAGTTCAGGTAGATTCGGATTATTCTTAATCTCTTCTTTAAGTTGGTCTATCATTTTTTGTATTGCTTCTAAAGAACCTTGTGTATCTGTTTTAATAACTAAAGATAGTAAATTACTTTTACCAGAAATAAGTTCTTCAATAGGTTTAAATGCTTTCTTTTTAGCAGCAGCTAATTTTTGTTCATACTCAAGTTCTTCATAAATCCTTTTTGCTTCTTTCTCACTCGGTACAACCTTTAATGTATCCCCTGCAACACATGGTTTTTCAAACCCTAAGATTTCTGCAGGCTCGCCTGGTAATAACTCGTTGATTCTTTCAGCTTTGTCATTAAACATAGCACGTATTTTACCATAAGATAATCCGCATACAAAACTATCTCCTACTTTAAGTTTTCCTTTATCAACAATAACTGTTGCAACAAAACCTCTTTTTGGGTCAAGTTTTGTTTCTATAACTGTAGCTTCACATGGTACATCTATGGGGACATATAACTCTAAAAGTTCTGCTTGTAAAAGAATTGTCTCTAATAACTTATCAATGTTTATATTATTTCTTGCAGAAATCTCTACAAACTCAACTTCACCACCCCAGTCTTTTGGTATCATTCCCATAGATGCAAATTGTTGTTTCACAGAGTTAGGATTACATTGAGGTAAATCAATTTTGTTTATAGCAACTATTATTGGCACATTTGCAGATTTTGCATGGTTGAGAGACTCAATTGTTTGCGGCATCACACCTTCATCTCCAGCTACTACTAAAACTACTATATCAGTAACTTTAGCGCCGCGTGACCTTATTGTAGAAAAAGCCTCGTGTCCTGGAGTGTCAATAAAAGTAATATCTCCGTAAGGAGTGGAAACTTTATAAGCACCAATATGTTGTGTTATCGCACCAGCTTCTTGTGCTGCAACATTTGTTTTTCTTATAGTATCAAGCAAAGTTGTTTTTCCATGATCAACGTGTCCCATAACTGTAACCACAGGTATTTTTTTAACCCAATTTGGTGGTATTTCTTTTTTCTTAACCTCTATTTTAGTTTTTTCTTCTTTCTTTATTTCTTCTACTGCACTAACTTGTGGCTGAAGTTTTGTTTCTTCTGGTATTTCTACAACTTTTTTAGTTTCTTCAATTTTTTCTTCTTTTTTTTCTTCAAATTTTGGTTGATAGTTAAAATGCAAAAGGACAAGTTCTATAACATCGCGGTCAGTAATTTTTTGTTCAGCTGAAACAAAAACATGTAAGCTTATAAGAAAAGATATTATTTCTGAAACATCTTTTTTAATTTTTTCAGATATTTCTTTTGGAGAAAGCCCTTCTGGTGGAACAGATACATATTTAACTTTTTTCTCTTTTATTTTTTTTTCTGGTTTTATTTTTTTTTCTTTAGTTTCTTTTAAAACTTCTTCTTTACCAACACTTACTTTAGGTTTAACAACATTTTTCCCAGTCCTTTTTTTACTACCAGCAACATTTTTAGTAACTGTTTTCTTTTTTTCTTTTTTTTGACCACTTTTATTTTTCATTTTTATTATCACCACTTTGGTTCTGTTCTTTGAACGGTTCAATTTTTATCTCCCAACCAGTAAGTTCTTTTGCTAAGTTAAGATTAATATTATTTTTAACAGCAGTATCATACATTTTTTGTGGAACATATACCTTTGCAATTTTCTTATCTTTATCCACAATCTCAACTTTGCTTATTTCCCACGGAGATAATGAAAAAGCAATAAATTTTTCTATATCTTCAGTATATGGTATAAGATCTATTCGTTCACCTTGTAGCTCGTTTATAATAGGTTTAATCCTTGCACCACGAACACCTACACATGAACCTACAGGATCAACTTTTGGATTGTTTGATTTTAAAACAATTTTTGTCCTATACCCAGCAGCACGAACTATATTAACAATCTCCACTGTTTTATCTCTAAGTTCTGGTATTTCTGTCTCAAACAATTTTTTTATAAAATTTTTGTCAAACCGAGAAACAATTACAACTACACCTTTTCTTTTTCGATACACCTCTTTAACTAAAACTTTTATTTGTTGCCCAGGTTTTAATTTTTCTTTAAAAACTTGCTCTCGTTGTGGCAGTATTCCTTCAGCTTTATCTAATTCTAATATAATATCTTTCCCTCTCATTCCATAAACTGAAGAAGTTATAATTTCACCAATTTTTGAACTATATTCTTCATACACATTCTTTTTATAACTTTCCCTTAGTTTTTGTATAATAATTTTTTTTGCCAGCTGTGCTGCTATACGAAAGAAATTTTCGTTATCCACAGGTATTCTTATTTCATCTCCAATTTTGCAATCAGGTTTTATTTTCTTAGCTTCTTCCAACGAAATCTCTTGTTTATCATTATTCACTTTTTCAACCACTTTTCTCAAAATATATGTATTAACTTTTGCACTTTCAACATCCATCTCACTTACAATTTTGTACTCTGAACCAAAAAATTTTAAAGCAGCATTAGTAATAGAAGTCTCAATAAGTTTTATAATATCCTCTTTTGGTACTTTATGCAACTTTTCAATTTGTTCTAATGCTGGTAATAATTCACTTTTTATCTCTACCATAACTTTTTTCTCCGTTTAATAAACTTGATATATCTGGTTCCAAATTAACCTTTGCAATAGACTTCCTTCCCAAACTTATAACTTCGCCGTTATCTAAAACAATTTTTAAAACATCGTTTGAAAAATCACTGAGTTTACCTATAAACACTTTTTGTTTACCAACACCATGAATTTCTACAGATTCATAAAGTTTAACTTTTACCCTGTGGCCTAAATAACGAATAAAATCTTTTTCTTTTTTTAATTCCCTATAGATACCAGGCGAAGAAACTTCTAAAATATAATCCTTAGGTCCAATAAAATCATAAGTGTCCAATACTGCTGACAACACTACACTTATATCCTCACAATCTTTAAGTGTAACTCCACCATCTTTGTCTATATATATAGTTAACACTACCCCTTCTTCTGACGGTCTACTTTCAACATCTACTAAATCAAAATTTTTTGCTGCAAGTATTGGTTCAACAATTTCTGCAATTTTTTCTAATGTTTTTTTATCCATAAATTTTTGTTATACTAAAAATTCATTAAATATACAACACTTTCTTTAACTTTTTCTACTAATTCGTTTATACTAATAACACTTGTCTGTTTTGTTTGTCGAAGATACAATTCTACTTTGTCTGGCAACAATCTTTTGCTTACGGTTAACCTTATCGGAATACCAATTAAATCAGCATCTTTAAATTTAACACCGGGACGTTCATCCCTATCATCTAACAACACTTCTATATTGTTTTGGTTCAATATTTCATAAACTTTATCAGCAACTTTTTTAATCTCTTCATCCTTATAATCTATTGGCAAAACATACACAGTAAATGGAGCGATTGTTGGATACCATATTATACCATCTTCATCATAATTTTGCTCAATAGCAGCAGCAACTATTCTTGATACACCTATCCCATAACATCCCATTATAAAAAATTGTTCTTTGTTGTTTTCATCTAAAAAAGTAGCATTCATAGATTTAGAATATTTTGTTCCAAGTTTGAACGTATGCCCAACTTCTATACCTTTTGAAAACTTTAATGAATCTCTTGACTTACATCGTGGACAAATATCATTTGCTGTAATATTTCTTATATCTGCTGAAATATCAACAGAGAAATCTCGTGGATAATTTATGTTCATTAAATGATAATCAACTTTGTTTGCTCCTGAAACAGCATTTTTTATTTTAAGAACTGAATTGTCTGCAATTATTCTTAACTTTTTTTGTTGCATAGTTTTTAACTTAACTGGTCCCAAAAAACCAACCGGAATACCAAAAATTTGCTCCACAGTTTCAGCTGAGGCAAGTTGTATTTCGTTAACACTTAGCAAATCTTTAAGTTTTGTTTCATTAACTTCATAATCACCACGAACTAAGACAACATAAACTTCATCTTTGTTTTCTTCAGTTGTGTAAACTAAAGTTTTTATAAACTTTTCTTTTGGTTGTTTCAAAAAATTGCTCACTTCTTCCACAGTACGCATCTGAGGTGTATAAACTTCCTGTAAATTTTTTTCATCTTCTTTTATTTCTTCATCTAAATACACACATTCTGCTTTTTCTATATTTGCTGAATATCCACATTGATTACAAAAAACTATCGTTTCTTCGCCAATAAAACTTTCATCACCTTCTTTAACAACCATAAACTCATGTGAAAATTTGCCACCTATTGTACCAGTTGCAGCTTCTACTACAGTAAACTTTAACCCACAACGTTTAAAAATTTTACAATACGCGTCATAAACTTTTTTATAATATTCTTCTGCATCTTTTTCATCTTTATGAAACGAATATGCATCTTTCATGTAAAACTCTCTTGCGCGAATAACTCCATACCTTGGACGTATTTCATCACGAAATTTTGTACCAAACTGATAAAACATTTTTGGCAATTGTTTATATGTTCTTAACTCGTTTCTAATAAGATCAGTGATCACTTCTTCAGCAGTTGGTGATAAACAGAAATCCGTATCTTTTCTATCTTTTAACCTAAAAAGTTCTTTCCCGTATAAAAACCATCTTCCTGTTTCTTCCCATATCGTACGAGGGAGTAAATGAGGCAACCATACTTCCAACCCACCAATATTGTTCATCTCTTCACGGATAATTTGTTCTACTTTTTTCAACACCCTTAATCCCAAAGGTAACCATTCATATATACCACTCGCAAGTTTTCTGATCATTCCAGCACGAAACATAAGTTTTGAAGACACAGTGTCACAATCAGAAGGCGCTTCTCTTAATGTTGGCAAATAAAAATTTGTTAGTTTCATATTCTTTATTTCCTAATAAATTTAAATAAAAAATTCAATATTACGAAAATTTTGGTCACAAAGGGAACTTTTTAAAAATTAGACAAGTATTATATTATCTTTAATTTAGACAAGGCGATATCTAAGGCAAGATTTAAATATCTATACTCTTTATTAATTTCTTTCCACGAAATATATTCTAACACAATTGATTCTGACTCCATTTGCGGTAGAAGATTATTATAAAACTCTTCTGCTGAAATATGACTATCCGGAGGTGGTGATAAAACTATGCATATATTAACCTTATTTGTTTTACAAAGTTCAGCAAACATTTTATAATTTATGTTTTCTAAACTATATGGTCTATCAAAAGCCGTGACTAACTTGTATTTTAAATTATGTTTTTTAATAACTTCAGCAAACTTTTGTTTTACTAAAGCCAGTTCTTGAACCGCATTTTCAGGATAAAAAAATGCTACTTCTACAGCATTAACATCAGGCATGTTTTGATACAATTTTTGTTCATCAACCGATGGTATTTGTGGCTGTACTGTAGGTTGTTGTGGAGAAACAGAAGTTGAGGATTGTTTTGATACACCATATATTTCCTCTACAGAAATTGTTTTTGGTTTCACTTTTTGTTGTTGAGAAGGTGCCGGTTGTTGTTGAATAACAGGTTGTGTTGATATTGGTGTTGTTTTAAAAGATGGTTGTTGTGAGACAGATTCATATTTTTGTTGTTGTGTTTGTAATATAGTTTTTTCTTCTTCAGTAAGTTCTTCTTCGGGCAACAACTCGCTCATCAGTTGTTTAACTAAATTCATATCTATTGGTTGATTATTAAGAGCAGCATATGCAGTGATTCTCTTTAAAAATCCTTCAAGTTCACGAATGTTTGATTTCAATTTGGAAGCTACATAAAGCAATATATTATCATCAACATTAACATTTTCCTCCTCACTTTTTTTCTTAAGTATTGCAACACGCGTCTCTAACGACGGAGATTTTATGTCAGCAATAAGTCCCCATTCAAACCTTGACCTCAACCTATCTTCAAGAGTAGACAAAAGTTTTGGTGGTCTATCACTTGTTAAAACAATTTGTTTTCCTAATTGATGTAATGTATTAAAAATATGGAAGAACTCTTCTTGAGTTGATTCAGACCCAGCCATAAACTGTACATCGTCTACAAGTAACACATCAACATTACTATAAAAATCTCTTAATTGTTGTATTGTCCCATCACGGATTGCTTCTATAACTTGAGCTACAAACTTGTCTGTTGGAATATACACAACTTTCATTAAAGGATATTTTTTCTTAATATAATGTCCGATTGCTTGCATAAGATGTGTTTTTCCTAAGCCAACACCTCCATAAATAAATAACGGATTATATGTTTTGCCAGGATTTTCAGCAACAGCTAACGCTGCAGCATGAGTAAACCTATTATTTGCACCTACTACAAAATTTTCAAATGTATACTTAGGATTAAGTGGCATTCCAACAAACGGTACTGTTTTCTGTTGAGTTTCCTTTTTTTCCATTATTACTCCTTTTAAATCAGGCTCTACAACTTTTGAACTAACTTGTTCTACTAAACTTGTGAGAACAGATTCCAAATCTTCTGGAAAAGATTTTTCTTTTTTTGATTCTTCCTCTTGCAAAGTTTTATCTTCAACTTTGCCATTACTACATACTGAAAACAGTTTTTCTACAAGTGTAGTTTTAATTTCTTCTGATAAGTTATTTATATATACACCAACATTATACAACGATGATAAAACATTAAACGGAGAAGAAACTGAAAGGTTAAGTTCATCTTTCAAAAAAGATAAGAGTTCTTCTACATCTTCAGGTTCACATTTTATCCTTAACCTATATCTGTTTTGATATTCTTTTGTTGGAAAAAATTTTAGTTCCCAAGAAGTTATCATTTTGTTAAGAAATTAATAAAAGTAAATCGATTGAAATATCCAAATATGTTGATTTCATTTTTAATTCTTTAAAAGAAATTTCTTCCGCTATTGTTACACAGGAAGAAATTTTTTTAATAAAATCAGATGTTTCAGCTGTATGCTCGTTTGTTATTAAAAATAATGCAAATATATTATATTGTTTTATTTTTTCAGAAATCTCAAAATAGTTTAAATCTTTATCAAAAAATTCGTATTCAATACATAAAGTTGGCAAAAGTTCTATTTTATTTTTACTTATCCGAGATAAGGTAGAATTTATGTTTGTAAAAAATTCGTCTTTACTATTAGGAACTGCTACAGGGTATAAAAACATTGTGTTAATCTGTCTTTTTTCTTCTTTTTCTTCAACTTTAGCAACTTCTTGTTGGCCGACTGGTCGTGCTTTGTCTACAACTATCTCTTCAGGATTTGTTGATGAAACAGATTTTACTTCTTCAGTATTTTGTTCAGTCTTTTCTTTTTGTTCAATTTTTCCTATAAAAGATTTTTCTTCAGTAACAGTTTTTAATTCTTGTTTAAATTCATCAACTTTTTTTAAAAACTCTTCACCCTGTGGTTTTGTTTTATCTTTAGAAATAAGTTTATCAAAAATTTTATTAAGTTCTTCTAAAATTTCTTCGGTTTTTTTATCACTATTTTGTTGGTTCACAATATATCACCTTTTGTTTGAGAAATACCCCTAAGTTTAAGTTGTAAATCTTCAGGGTTTGAAGATTTATCCAAAGATTCTTCAAAACTTATAAGTCCTTTGTTATAAAGTTCCAAAAGTGACTGATCAAAAGTGTGCATTAAATAATATCCACCAGATTCCATTGCTTTGTACAACTCTTGTGTTTTATTTTCCAAAATAAGTTTTCTAACAAAAGGTGTGCCTATCAAAACTTCTGTTGCTGGTACTCTTGATTTACCATCTACACAATTACACAATCTTTGTGCTACAATACCTCTAAGAACATTAGCCAACTGTATTCTTGCCTGCCGTTGTTGATGAGGTGGATATGAATCTATTATTCTATCAATAGTTTGTACAGCATCAATTGTATGAATAGTAGATAAAACAAGATGACCAGTTTCAGCAGCAGTAATTCCAGCAGAGATAGCTTCAAACTCGCGCATCTCACCAATAACAACAACATCAGGGTCTTGTCTTAAAACATATTTCAATGCGTTTTTAAACGATTTTGTATCAGAACCTATCTCACGTTGTGAAATAGAAGATTTTTTGTCAGTATGATAAAACTCAATTGGGTCTTCAATTGTAATAATATTATACTCAAAATTTTCGTTTATATAATTCAACATTGCGTTCAAAGTTGTGGTTTTACCAGCACCTGTAACACCTGCAATAAGTATCAACCCATGTTGTTCCTTACAAAGTTTTATTAACACATCTTCAGGTAAATTAAGTTCTTTAAATGATTTTATCTCTAATGGTACCACACGTAAACTTAATGCTATAGAACCTTTTTGTTTATAAACGTTTACTCTAAACCTTGCTAAATCTTTAACAGAATATGCAAAATCAAGTTCATGTTCTTCTTCAAAAATTTTTCTTTGTTCTTCTGTCATCATATCATATGCAATACTTTCAATAGTTTCTTTTGAAATTTTGTCATAATTTGTTTTTATTAATTTACCATTTAAACGTATAATCGGTGGTGAACCAGATTTAAAATGTATATCAGAAATACCTGTTTTCACCATTAGTTTCAACAATTCATCTATTTTCATAGTTTTAAATTGTTTCTTTTCTATTGAACCTATATTTTATTATTATTTTTAAACTTTTGAGCTTTAAATACTAATACTGTGTTTTTGCTTGTTCACCTTTTACTATAGCTACAGAAGCTGATGTACCGATACGTGTTGCACCTGCTTTCACCATTTTTAAAGCATCTTCTAATGTTCTTATCCCGCCGGACGCTTTCACCCCTATTTTTAGACCCACTACAGATTTCATTAACGCAATATCTTCAACAGTAGCACCTGCAGGTGCAAATCCGGTTGATGCCTTCACAAAATCAGCCCCTGCTTGTTTTGCTAATTCACACGCTTTAATTTTTTCTTCTTTAGTAAGATACGCTGTCTCAATTATTACTTTAAGTATTTTACCACGAGTTGCTTCACGTACTGCTTTTATATCGTCTAACACAAGTTGGTAATTACCTGATTTTAACGCACCTATATTTATAACCATATCAATTTCATCAGCACCGTTTGCAACAGCTTCTTTTGCTTCAAAAGCTTTTACATTAGATGTTGTTGCACCTAACGGAAATCCTACAACTGTACAAACCTTTACATTAGTCCCTTTTAACAACTGTTTACACAAATTTACATATACAGGATTAACACAAACCGATGCAAAACCGTATTCTTTTGCTTCTTCACAAAGTTTAACAATTTCTTCTTTTGTAGCATTAGCTTTAAGCAAAGTATGGTCTATTAATGAAGCAATTTCTTTTGTTATATTTTTAGTGTCGAAAGAGCTGATTTTGTCAAATTCTGTTTGCATTGTTATAATAAAAATTTTTTATTTTCTTACTCTCAATAGTATCTTATTTTACTTTTTTTCCCGTCAACGAAGTAACTAAATAATTTGCCACAATATCTGCAGCTGTCTCCACAGTAAGTGCTTCGTAAACAAACGAACATGTCCATACAACATTACCAGTCTTTTTTTCAACAAGTCGTGCTGAAACACCTACAGTAGAATTTGTCGCTACAATGTTACTATCTGGGATACCAAATGCTGAACCAAGGTTGTATACATAACTCCCGCTTATCTCAGTCAATGGACAACCAATCATCACCTGTTGTTTTTCTATACCAGTATATACCAGATATTTTTTTTCTGGTAAAAACCGTGTCACTGAACCTAACAAAATATATTCTACCTCAGGCGAATCTTGTTCTTTAATAGTATATCCTCGTTTTAATAAATGTTCAATTACAAGATTTCTTAACATTTCCCCACTTGATGGAAAATTTCCATAAGGTTTAAACTCGCCCACTGAAACAACCTTTATTTTTTGTGGATCAAAACCATTATAAAATGTACCTTTAGGTGTAACACATGCTGTAAAAACAGATATTACAAAAAGTATATATTTTCTCATTGTGATAATCTTTTTAAAACATTAATATGTCTCTTTGCTAGCTGTTTTAACGAAACTTCTTTTGTATTTTTCAACACATTATCCCAATAAACCAATGCTGTATCGTATTCTTTCAATTCCTCAGAAATAAACGCTAAAAGATAATTTGCTAAAACATCATTTTCTTTTTGAAGCCAATATTGTAATGCAAAAACTTTTGCTGTTTTAAAATCTTTTTTGCCAATATACGCGATAGTTAATAATACATCATTTTGTTGTTCTTCATTAGATTCTAACAACTTTATTGCTTCGTCATAACTACCCATATTTATCAATTTTATCACTTGTTCTTGTAATGATTCAGAAAAAAGTAGTTGTGTAATAAACAAAATAAACAAAAAGATTTTTATATACTTCATTTAAAATTTTCCTCCTCAATAAATTTTATTTGTTGTATTCTTCTTTTATGTCGTTCTTCATTAGAATTTTCTGTTGACAGCCATATCTTCGTCCATTTATACAAAAGTTCTGCTGTTATTTCGAGCCCGTTAATTTTTACTTTTGTAGGGAAACAAATTATATTTGCAAAATTATGTTCTGAAAGAAGTCTTGCGGTTTCATCACTAAAACAAAGTCCTGCTCTAATACCTTTAAACTTGTTAGCTACAATACACATACCTTCGCCAGTAGAACATAAAAGTATCCCACGCTCAGCTTCACCATTTTGTATTGACAACGCAACTTTTTTCGCATAATAAGGATAATCACAAGATTCGTTAGAAAAAGTACCAAAATCTATTATTTTATATTCTTTACTTAACATTTCTACAAGTTGTGTTTTTAATTTATAACCAGCATGGTCAGAAGATACTGCTATTATCATAACATTACCTCGCAATTTTATACTACTTCTATATTTCTAAATTTGGCTATATCTGTTATTCACATTGACGAGTTGACTTAAAAAATTTATAATAAAAACTTGATATATTGTAGAAGACAAATTAAGATATGAATAAGGAACATTATTATTTGCCTTTATACATAGTTGTTCAATCTTTTTTATTATGTCCATAAAATATTCTTACCAAAATGATAAGAAACATTAATATTCCACAACTCGGGGTGAGCGGATTTGAACCGCTGACCACTCGCACCCCAAACGAGTGCGCTAACCAGGCTGCGCCACACCCCGAATAAGCTTTTTATAAAACTCCAAAATGGTATATTAAGACATACTTCTGTGAACAAAAACACCCCACCTGTGAGAAGTTTTTCTCCGGTAGGTATTGCATAGAAAATACTAAATATCTTTTGTTATAATTTAATCTCATAAACAAAGATTTTTAACAGTTGTTATTCTTTTATATCTTTTATATTTTTAAAATTAAAATATAATAAATTTTTATAAAAATCAATAGAAAGATAAGCTATTCTATTTTATTTAAAAATTTTGTATATTTTAAAAAATGACAAACCAATGTATAATTGTTTCATCATTAACAAAAAATTTTGGTAGGATAAAAGTTTTTCACAACGCTGATGTAACCATTGAAGAAAACACAATCACTGCGTTATCAGGAAAAAATTCGTCTGGTAAAACAACTTTTCTTAAACTACTGTCAGGATTTTTACTTCCTTGCAACGGCAAAATTTTTGTCTACAACCATGACATAACAAAAAATAGAGTATTTGTAAAAAAAATTGTATCTCTTGTTTTAAACACCGAATACGGATTTTATCCTCAACTTACTTTAAAAGAAAACCTTATGTTTTTTTGTAAAATATACAACAAACCTTTTACTGAACTTTATCCTTTTATTGACAAACTTAACCTGCACAATTTTTTAGATATTCCATTTTCTATTTCGTCCTCAGGAATAAAAACACGGTTGTGGTTGTTAAGTTCGTTAATAAAAAACCCTAAAATAATTCTTATTGACGAACTTACAAAATCTGTTGACTATGAGACAAAACAAATTGTTTATGAATTAATAAAAGAAATTAAAACAAAATTTGGGTGTACTATACTTTTTGTATCACATGACATAAATGAGATAACTTCTTTATGTGACCACTGGATAAAAATAGAAGACCATAAATTTGTTGTAATTAAATAAATTTATGAATAAATATTTCTCAACTATCACAGCGTTTTTGTACAAAGAAATAAAAACAACTTATTATTACAAATTTCATTTAGTAATAAAATTTTTGTTTTCTTTAGCACAACTTATTGTATTTTATTATTTCTGTAGTTTAATCTCAAAAGAATACTTTAAATTTTTATTTTTTGGTTTGTTATTTTCAAAAATTTTTTCTTACACAACCACAGTTCTTATAGAAACAATAAAACAAGAACAGTTTTCCCAAACAATATACAACATTTTTTCTTTACCATATTCTGAACTTATTATGTTGATGTTAAACTTTTTTGCAAAAACTATCCTTTTCTTTTTTGAACTTACAATTTTTGTTTTTTGTAGTATTTTATTTTTCGGTATTAAACTAAACATTGCTCACATAATTTTTTTAACAGTTTTTACAATTTATACAATCATTATTTTTTTGTGGTATACAATCACTGCTTGTTCGTTAACATTTTTGATAAAAAAATTTGAACATTTTATATATTTATTAAACTCGCTAATTGACATTTTGTCAGGTGTTTATTTTCCGACAACAGTGCTGCCAAAGGTATTACAAAACATAAGTTGTCTACTTCCAACAACATATATCCTTTCTTTCCTTCGTGAAACAACAAATTTAAAAGCAAATTATAAATTACTGATTTATCCTACAATATGTGGTATGATTTTTTTACCACTAAGTATTTTACTTTTTAACTTTATACTTAAGAAAATTTTGAAAACAGGAAAGTTAACAACATACTAATTCTAATTTTTTACAAGTATTGACTGATAAAAAACATATATTGTTCGTAGTAACAAAGAATAGAATCGGTAAAAATATAATACAGGAAGAAAAAATTTGTTAGTTAAATTATATCTTTTCATCAAAAACTTTGGTGAAGGAAAAAGTTTTTTTATTAAAAACTGTATTTTTTTATCTAAAGGTAGAGTGAAAAATTCTAACAAATGTCCTTTATAAAAAATTTTTTTGTTAAGCCATATTCTAATCCATTTTGGAATAAAAGATTCAAAATTTATTTCAACACAAAATTTTGATTTTATAATTTCAATATCTCTTAACCATCTTTCTTCAACATAATTATGTTCTATATACATATGATAATAAATGTGTCTCAACATTTCTTCAGGTGGTAGAACATAAAACTTCCCAACTTTTTGTAGGTTATTAAACAACCTAACATTTTCTTTTTTTGAAAGATACCACAGCTCAGTAAAAAAATCAATTTTTACTGGTTTATCTTCAGAATACATTGTGTTCGGGTCAGATGGTACTGCTTTATATCCTAAATTTTTTAACAATTCTACAAATTTATCATAATCTTTTTTGTTAACCATAACATCAATATCTTCCATATCACGATAAAAACTATATTCTGGGAAAAGTTCAATCAAAGCAGCACCTTTCAACAAAACAAGTTTTATTCCTTGTTTTTCACATTCATCACAGATTTCTTCTATTTGTTTATGTATCAAAACATTTTTTGCAAGAAGTGAATTATTCAATTTGTTCCTTTTCACTAATTATTAAACAAGGTGTTTCTGTTAACAAAATTTTATAAACAATATTTTGTTCATCTTGAATTATCTTTTCTGTTTCAATTTCTTCATTTGTTCCTTCCTGAGAAATAAAAAATACTAAGTTTTGTTTGTTTGATTTAATTTGTAATTCAAAATTTCTAATATTAAATCCGTAAAGATTTTTTGTAAAATCTATTTGCTGTAGATTTTCTTGTGTTACAACTAATATACTATAACTTATTTCTTCAGGCAGTGTTTCTCTACATACAACAGATATTTTTAATTCTTTCACGCTTACATTATCTGTTATTTCAACAGGTTCTGATGAATACACAAGGTCATAGATAAAAATTTTGTTTATACTATCAACACCTACCAAGTTTGTTTTCAACACCAAAACTTTTGTTTCTTTATATTCTTCTGTTTTTTCTTGCACAATCTTTTGTTCTTCTTGCCTACTGATAATAGGTTGTTTAATCTCTTTTGGTACAAGTGGCAATTCTTTTTCTACCACATTTTCTTTTTTATTTTCTTCTACTTTTTTAACAGATTCTTTTTTACCAAAAATTTTTTCTCTTAACAGTTTATAAAAATTACCGATTTTGTCAAATTCTAAACTTAAACTTATTTTATGCACATAACCTAATATCCCGTATGACGAAATACTATAATCAAGTTTTGTACCAAAATAATTGATCCCTAACCCACAAGATAAACCTGTATATTGTTCTTCTAACTCCCAACCATAAGGTTTGTATTTATAACCAAAACGTAAAAATATAAGTGAATCAAAAAATGTAGGTTCTACACCTACAGCAAAATACAAATTTTTTGTATTAAACCATGGTAAATTAACTTCTGAATACAAATTTATATTTTTATACTTATACCCAACACCTGTTAAAAGTTTTGTTGGTAACAACCACCATTTATCAGTATATTTCACAGGAAAACCAAAATTTTGTACTGCTATGTTTAACCATAAATTGTTTTTTACAACTTGAGCACCTAAATCAGTTGCAAAACTGTACCCAGATACAGATTCAATTCTTTCGTACAAAAATTTTCCTGTAACACCTATATTAACATTGTTTTTAAATTTTTTACTTATCCCAACACCTGTTGCTAAAGAATATACATCATAATAAAACTCTGGTTGTGTAACCTGATAAACATTAACATATTCAGGATTTAAATCTTTTTCTCCGCTACGCCCTTCAATACCAGTAGTATAAACACCAAAAATTCCTAATGATAACACATATTTTTGTTTTGGTAAAACATAACTGACAAAATTATTTTTTATCTGTTGGAACATCTCGCTATGTGATACACAAAGTTCTTTTTCTTCAATATTTCTTAACACAGCAGGGTTTGAAAATATACAACCAACTTCGTTATAAAACGAAGAAGTTATAGAAGTAGCATCTTGTCTTGCAGTAGGTAAAATTTCTAAAAAATTCATTGATGTGTTTTGTGAAAACAAAACTGTGTGTAAGAATATAACAAAAGTTATTACAAATTTTTTCATAATTTTAATGTATCACAGCGAAACGTTTTATAACATTTTTTTTCTGTCTCTCATTTTTACCTTCTAACCTAAAAATATACATTCCTGTAGCAACATCTTTTATGTTCCATTCAACAACATGTGTTTTTCCGGCATCTTGTTCTTTAAACTCTAATTCACTGCTTTTCCATACTAAATTTCCTGCAATATCATAAACATAAACTTTTACTTTTGCAGGTTGGTATAACAAAAACTTGAAATATACTTTATCCCCTTTAGCAGGTGATGGAAACGCGTATACATATTCATCTTTAAAAATCTCTGATGTAACTGCTGAATATTCAACAATAGCATATAAACTTAGATGATAAATTTTTGCTTCAACACAATTTTTTTGAACATCAACTTTTGAACTGTCCAACAGACGCCATGTTTTTGTTTCATCATCATAACATACTATACGTAACATATTTTTGTTTACATTTTGTACATCTTCATCTTTATAATAAATTCGTATAACAACAGGCGTCTTAAATTTTATCCCTGAAGGCAAAATCTGATACACAATATTTATAGATTTTGAATTTTCAAGTTGTACCTCTTGTTGAACTTTTTTTATTTGTATTTCAATAGCAGAACTTAACGAATCTTTTGCAAAAACTAACTCTAATTTTCTATTATCTTTTGTGAAAACCAAAGTTGTTTCTTGGCCAGGATTAACTTGTAGTCTATATTCTGTAGTAACACTTTTGCTCTCTGAAGGTTCTGATTCATAGCCATAAACATTTACAGCTGTTATGTAATAATAATAAACTTCCTGTGGTTCACAATCTTCATCTATATAAAATGTTGTTTTAGAAATTTGTTTCAATAGATAAAAATTTTCTTGTGTTTTTGATGATTTATAAATTTTATATCCTATAACACTATTTTCTTCTGTTGGTAGCCATGAAATTATAATTTGTATTTTATCAGGCAAAATTCTTTGATTTATTGACAACCCAGTAGGTTTTTTAGGTACACCATCTGCAAACGGTACAACAAAAACTGGATATGTACCACCTGATTCGTTACCATTCTTATCCACTGCTGTAAGATAATACCAATAAGTATTGTTCGGCAATACAGAACTATCAATATAATATGTTGTCCCAGCTGAAACCCAAGAATAAAACATAAAATTTTTCCCGTCAACACTTCTATAAATTTTGTATTTTACAACATCGTTTTCACCCGAACCATCATCTTCTGAAAGAGTCCACATAAGGATAATTTTTTTACCATCATCGTTTGGATAATCTATAGCAGTAAGATTTGTTGGTGGTTGTGGTGGCTGTGTGTCTATATATACAGCATCTGCTATAGAATATGCAAAAACTATATCAGTTGGTTCTGATTCTAACCCGTGTTGGTTTACGGAGGTAATATAATAATAAAATGTTGTACCTATAGGACAAAATGTGTCAATGTATGTATAAGTAGTTTTATTTACATTATAAAAATAATATGTTGGATAAAAACTTAACCCATCTGAACTCTTGTATATGTTGTAACCAACAACTTTTGATATTTGAGATTCTTCATCTAAAGAATACAACCACATTAGAGTTATATTACCTCCAAAATCGTCTGGTGTATCAAACGCAGTGATACTTCTTGGTGGTAATGGTTTTGTCACTGAAGAAATAAAAACAAATACTATATCTGTAGAATCTGATTCAACATCGTAATTATTTACTGAAGTTAAATAATAATAGTATGAAACATTGTTCAAAATGTTATCTATATAATAATACACGGTCGTATCTGTTTTGTTTATAGTAGCATATAATACAAAGTTTACTTGTGAACCTACTTTTCTGTATAGATTATAAGCTTTGATATCCATTCGTTCTTCTGTCGTTTGTTCCCATTTCAAAACTATTGTTGAAGAAGACACATATCTTGTATATGTGAACAAACCAAAATTTTCTGGTTTTTGAAGTTTAGTTGTTGGTGGAACAAAAACAAGTTTTGGTGCACTAAAAACAGATTCAGACCTTTTATCTTTACTAGAAATTACATAATAATAAGTAGCACTAGCTGGTAGTGTATCAAGATAAAATGTTGTCCCTTTTGGTACATAAGTTATAAGTTGATAACCAACATTGTTTGTAGACCTGTAGATGTTATATCTCACAACATCGTTATTGCCAGAAGAATCGTCAAGCGATTTTGTCCATGTAAGTAAAACTTTAGTTTTATCAACCAACATTGTTGTAATATTTGTTGGTGGCAATGGTGAATTATCTATTATTATGTTATTTATTGCGAAATCAGTGGTATTTAACCTCAGTCTTATAGCATATTTACCATCAAGAATACTGTCTGTAGACCATAAAAATTCATTTTTGTTTTTCAAACTTCCAGTTGTTATTTCAACCCATCTATTGGAATTCATATCATAATATTCAAGATAGAATAATTCATTATTATATCCTGATGAAAGTATTGTTACTGTAGTTTTATTTATTACAATATCATCATAGTCCGGGTTTTTTATTGATAAAAATTTATCAAGTTTGACCCCATAAAACTTACCTGAAACTTCGGAAAAATACATCCACCCGTTAGATATCGCTGGTGAACATACTATTGGTGATGAAAAATTATATTCTGCTAAAACTTCTCCTGTTAAAATATTTATTGTATAAAGTTTACCGTTATTTGTACCAATATATGCAATATTATTAGAAACAGATATAGCTGAAGTTAAATTATACGATTGCTGTGGAGTTTTATCTACAGTTATATCTTTCCTCCATAAAATTTGTTTTGTTGTAGTAGATATACATAAAATAGTCTGACTTGAATATTTTATACTGTTTTTCTCCCACAACGAGGTTGGATAAATGTTTATTAAAATTTTATCTTCAAAAACAGCGACTGAATTGTTATCTGTAGCAATATTTGTTAAAGGTCCTGTTGACCATAGAACTTCACCATTAGTTTTGTCTAACACATACAAACTTCTTTCAATATCTCCAGCATAGAGATAAATTTTGTCTTCTTTTACTGCTACAGATGTTTGGTTGAAACAACTTGAAAACCTTTTTGTCCACAAAAATTGTTGTGTTTTTAAATCATAACATCTTAAAAAACCGTCATTTGTTGTAAAATAAATTTTTCCATTAGAATAACTTACAGAAGAATAACTAAAACTTCCTAAATCTATTTGTCTTATTAGACTACCTGTTATAGCGTCAATTATATAAAGTTTGCCATAAGGAACACCATCAATTTTAGGTCCTGAGACAAAAATTATCCAGGGATTGTTACCTTCAGCAACTATTTCTTCATCTTCAATAATTATTGGCGAAGAAACTGATTTACTTTGTGTATCATATGTCCATATAGGAACACAATCTTCATTTAAAGAATAGTATTTTTTGAAACAATAAAGTTTTCCATCAAAAGATAAAACATAAACATAGTTGTTCCAAACTACAGGTGTGCAGTCAATCTTGCCTGAAGTTGAGTATTGCCAAATAACTTCGCCTGTATAAGCATTTAGTGCCCATATTGAATTATCTCTTGCTGCAAAATATACAATATCATCTTTTACTATAGGTGAAGCAACAATTTCACCTTGTATTTCTATACTCCAACCAACAGGTGTAGATGATGGTATCGCAACTTCATATTTTGCTCCAACTCGTTGATAATCAAACCTTAATGTAGGCCAACTGGATGAATAAAGCAAACCGTATATGAACAATGTTGATGAGTAAATGAGTAGATCCCGCAAAAGACGGGATAGATGTGTGAATGTGTTTAAGAAATGTTTTGCCTTCATATTTTTGTATTAATAATTTTGTTTATTCTTTAAACATATTAACTTTGCTTGAATAATCTCCGATTATTATAGTATTGTTAATAAAATCAAACTCTATATTGCTTGTAGGTACACTATCTAACAGTATTGGATAACCACTTTGTAATTCTTTTGTATCTTTATGTATAGAATACAATAAGCCGTCTGTAGTTGCAAAATATATATAAGGGCTACCAATTAATGTTTTCCATATATACACTTGTTGTACTACAGGTGATTCTGTTGGATAGAACCATATTATTTCACCACTTCTTGCATCAACTTTATATACACCGTTATTACAACTTATATACAATAATTTGTTTGTACTATCAAATACCATATTATTAATTTTGCTACCTAATTTGACATCTGTCCATCCTACTGGGACAGAACTTAATGTTAAACCATATCTACAATACAAAGTCCCATCGTCAGTGCCAAAGTATACATTTAAACTGTTAAGTGCTTGGTTGTAGAATCCAGCATCGTAGTATATATTTGTCGTTATCGCAGATGGAACTTGAGTTGATGAAAGTATACTACCATCTTGCAATGCTAACCTGTACACATAACCATTTTTTGTTCCCCACCATAAAGAACTTACACCACTACCACCTTGTTGTGTAAACCCTTCATCAATTGATGGTGTCTTTACAAGACTTCCTGAAATTTGAACCGGTGGTGACCAAAAATCAGCAGCACCTGTTGAAATTTTGTAGACATAACCTGAAACAGTTCCTACATAAATTTTTGCTGGTAGTTCATAATAATATGCTACCACTTCAGAAGTTATTTCATCAGATAAGTTTCTTATCCAAACATTTTTTGATATATCAGAAGATAAATTTTTATAAATCTTCCCATCTTTTGTCCCAAAGTAAATATATCCTGATTCACCCGTGAAATCATCGCTTCTTATCGGTGAGAAACATGATGCTGACGCAGCAAATGAAGAAAGCATAACACCTGTTGGTGATAACATAACAACTGTACCATCATCATAGAAAGAATAAATATTTCCTATGTCATAGAAACGATATATATTATTTACTTTCACAACTTTACCTGTATCATAAGGCCATGATGTGTTAACAGGAGGTTTTTTCGGTCTAATTATTGTTGGGGAAGAGGCAGAAACTTCTTCAACAAAATCTGATGGTTGAACAACTTGTGATACAGAATCAGCCCATAATATATTTGTCGTCCCTGCTTCAAGTTTTAATTTAAAACTATTTAGTGAAACAGTTGTTGCATAAGATGAAATTTTTACTACAAAATAATATGTTGTATAACTTTGTGGTAAAACTTCATCTGAGGTATTTGGCACAACTTTTTGTATACCATTAACCAAATTAAACTCGTCTTTCAAAATTTTTGAAACAAAAATGTTATCTACTGACGGATAAAACTTACCATCACCATCTTTGTCTTTCACAATACACATTTCTTCAAACAGATCTTTTACTTGTTGCGTTGTAAGAGAAGTTGAACCATCTGGTGATAAAAACTTAATATTTAATTCTGCTAAGTTTATAGAATTTGCCCATAAAGGTGATCTGTTGTTTAACAAAATTTTAAGTAAAGGATAATATTTTTCTTCGTTTGCATATGGTAGTGAAACATCTGATACAACAACATTGTGTATTGTTGCATCGTAAGTAACAGAAGAAATTATTATTTGTTTTGAAACACCAAAATTGTTTTCTGTGTTAAACACAACTTTATAAATTGTAGATGTTGACAAAGTATGCCCATCAATGTCTTTAATTTCTACACCAACATTTATAGTTGATTGTATCACAGAATAACTTGAAAGTATGAAACCAAACTCGTCAAGTTTAAATATATGTGGCGAGTATTTATCTGGTTCACCCCCGGTTCTTCTAAACCAAATTGTATTGTTTACTCCTTTAGAATAATCTGTTGAAAACTCTATATCAAACTTAAACCTTCTTGGTAAAACAGTGTTGTCAGTTGGATAATAAACAGTATTTGATGGTAAAAGTGTATCATAATAATTTTTCCTTCCGTAAGATGCTTGGGAGTAAGTTACAAAATCAGACGCGTTGTTACCAGTATCAATCCCATCGTATTTTCTTCCTATAGTTTGTGGTGAAGAAAGTCCTGCTTGTGCAGATTGTGTATATGTTGTTAAAACACCATTTGAGTTGTAATACAACTTTGTTGTTCCTTCAAACGAGACCCTGTCAATTGTTTGACCTAAATTGTTCTCTAAAACAACAAAGTCAGATAAAGATAATCCTTGAGAACCAAAGATTTGTGTGTATGTTAAACCTGTATCTTCATCAGTTGATGAAAAATCAATACCTGAGATGAAATAAGGATATAACTTTCTTGTAAACTTTAATTTACTTCCAGATGAATTTCTTATATATCCAACAAATGTTATTGTAGAGTTTGAGTTGTTATAAAGTTCAACAAATTCTTCTGATGATGCGTAGTCAATCTCATTAATTTTTACTGATGATGAAACATAATTGTTATACCCTTTTGTTGGTGTTAGGTCAAATTCAAAATAATCTCCACCATCAACTATCCTTGCAAAAGAAACATCTTTGTTGTGTGATGGATAGACAACATTGTCAACTACTAACCCTTGTGGATTTTTTAGAACAACTGAAGTTGAGATTGAATTATCAAAATTGAGTCCATCAATTAAGAAAGTAGCAAAAGAACCAATAGTATCAGAAGGAGCACCAGTCCAGACAACACTGTTGTTATATACAAGTTGCCATCCGTTTAATGAGACATTATATGGTAAATCATTGTATAACTCAACCCAATCAGAACCAGCGCTGCCATAAGCGTAGATCTCGTTTATCCAAATGTTCCCTCTTGTTGGTCTACAAGATACAAGGTTTGAAATATTTGACCAGTTGTAACACGGATTTGGTGGGGATTTTACTAAATCTCTACATTTTATTCTAAAATAATATGTCGTATTAACATCAAGCCCTGTGATTGTAATTGTTATTTTTGAACCTTCAGGTTGTGGTGTGATGTTCATATACAAAGTTGGTGCATTTATGAAATCATTTTCTGTATTTATCGAATAAGTTGCCATCTTTATCAAGTAATCTTCAACAAACCCTGAACCTTCATCTTTTGGTACAATCCAAGAAAGATTTATTGTTCCTCTGAATGGTCCTTCTAAACCAGTAAGTGTTGTTATTGCAGAAGGTGGTATTGTATCTTTCAATATTTTGAATACATCAACAATTGTTGAACTATTTCCTGCAACATCGTATACACGGACTGTGAAATAATTTGTACCAGAAGGTAACAATGACCAATCAGTAGATGTTATGCTCCAGTCATCAGAATAATTTAATCTATTTGCTGAATAATTAAACACTGAAGTTGTTGCAACAGAACATATATAATATGCAGTTGAAAGTAAAGAAAGTCCTGTTTGGTCAGCAAAATCAATATCTATTATTGCACCTGGATTTTCATTATACCATGTTGTAAACGAACCTGAAGCAAGGTTGTTTGTTATCGTTGGTGGTTGTGTGTCTTTTAAAACATAAAATGCGTCAGTCAAAGTTACACTATTTCCTACACCATCAAAGATTTTCAATGACACATAAGTTTTACCAGGTGTTAACTGTTGCCAAGTTATATCTGTTAACTTCCAATTATCTGTGTAAGCATCTGTATTAAGACCAACAAGTTCATCAGTCCAATCACGATATACTCCCACACCACCAGCAGATGTTGCAAGCCGAGTTTGAACTTTTGCCAAATGTGACCCACCTGTGTCAAAGAAGTCAACATCGTATGTTGCATAGTTTGAATTACGCCATACATCATCACCTGTTTGATTGTTAGCATAAGTTGGTAGAATGTTATCGTGTCTATCTAACGCTAACATAAAAAACTCATATGATGCGTTTGAACCTAACGCAGTCAATGCAGTTCCACCAGACCAGGCAGTGCCAGTCCAGTTTATTGTTCTTAAAGAAACATTCCCTGCAGAACCTGCGTTTGCTGCAACTAAAACCATTTTATTTGAGTTTGGGTCTGGTACAAGTTGTAACCATCTTATATCAGTGTTATTTCCTAAGTCATAACCTGTGTATTGACTCACAGCTGACCAACTACCAGCTGACCAAATAGAATAAGAAACATATTTTGCAGGTGCAGCTGATAGAATTCCTACAGCAATACATCTACCAGTATCTTTTTCCCAAGCAATATCAATAAGCCGTGGTGTTGCAGCATCCATGGTTGCTGAAAGTTCAGTAGGTGTAGACCATGTTGTTCCATCCCAAATTGATACATTCCAATCAGAGTCAGCATCAAGAGATGCCATTGCAATCCTGTTTGAACCTGACATTCTGTCAGAAGAAAGTTTTATCCAGTTAGCACCTGTTGTTGCAGCAATATTAGGTCCTGCTGCACCTACTACCGACCACAAAGATGCTGTAGATGACCACATTGCATATTTTGTTGATGTTCCTTCACCCCAAAGGACTATACAATTACCACGAGTGTTCTCCCAGGCAACATCAAAACATTGATATACAGAAGCATATGTTACATTTGTTCCTGTAGTTAATGTCGCAAAATTTGTCCAGGAAGAACCATTCCATCTGTATGCAAAAAGTTTGTTGTTAGAATCTAAAACAATTAACATAATTTCGTCTGTAGCAGGTCTTGGTTCTAATCTAACCCAACGAATAAAACCAGTACTTCCTGAAATTATAAGTTGTGTTGGTGCTGTAACCCAAGCTTGTGCTGTGGATGACCAAATTCTATACCATACTTGTCCTGTTAAACTACCAGAACTGAACACAACAACTGCTCTACCTGTTGTTTGCTCATATGCTATATCTATACAACGATATACTGCATTCGCAGAAGCAATTGTTGTCAGAAGTTCAGGTGTACCCCAAACTCCTGCTTGACCATCGTACCGTTGTATATAAATTGCACCGTTTGACGACAATGTTGCAAGAAGTTTTTCATTCCTTACAATAGGACATGCACGTAAAACAGACCAGTATATTGTTGATGCAGTAGTGTTAGCATTATATGGCCCAGACCATGTTGCCCCAGCAGATGTTGTTTTGTAATATCTTGGATATGCAAGTGTTCCTTCTGCATAAACAAAGATTCCGTCAGCAGGACCTAATGGTCTTGCTTGTACTGAAACAGTGTTTGATATTACAGAATAGTTTGGAGTTATTGCATCGTCATAGGTCTTTATTGCGAAATAATATGTTGTACCTGGTGTTGGCATTGAAAGAATTTTTTCTTCTAAAGAACCGGGTGGTAAAGGTGTCCATGATTGTGGGTATGTATTAACCCAACTTGCTTCCCAATCTGATTCACTAAAAGGTGAAGTTGCATATTTTAATACATAGCCAGAAGCAGTGCCAGTTGATAAACCATCATCGCCAACTGACAACCAAGAAAGTTTTACTTCACCAGGGTTAAGTTCTTCAGGAGCAGTTGCAACTAAAGTTGTAATTTGTGCAGGTGGTATTCTTGTAGCCCAGTTTGATGTTGTTGCAACATTTATCGCGTAGTTATTCGCTTTATCCTGTGGCAAGATTCCGATCCAGTACGTTACACCTTCAACAAGTCCTGTGATACTTACAATTTCTGTTGTTGAAGGTTGTTGTGGCGATGAGACATAAAATGTTGTCCCACGGGATAAAAAGTCAGTTCTGTCAACAAAATTGTATGTTGAGTATTTTACAAGATAAAACTTACATTTTATATTTTGTGGGTCAGAAATTGTATCATCTGATGGTGAAGTCCACTGTAAATTTATACTTCCGCCAAAAACACCTTGTGTTGAAACTAAATCAGTTATATTATTTGGTGGTATCGTATCTTTCAAAACTTTGAAAACATCACTATAAGTTGCACTATTTCCTAAATCATCGCTACACCATATTGAAACATAATTTGTCCCTGGCTGTAACAGTTCAAAATTTATCTGCCAGTCAACATCGTATAAATTCTGTGGTGTAGTAAGGACAAAAATTGTTGTCCATGGGATAAGTTGTTCACCTAAAAAGTTTGGCTGGGTATAAACTGTATATGAAGCAATCTTTACTCCAGAACCATCGTCTTTAAAGTCAACATTAAACAATTTAGAATAGTTTATCCATTGTGGTGTTTCCGGTTCATTATTTATAATTGACGGCACCGCTGTATCTTTCTTAACATAGAAAACATAAGTTGAATAATCAGTAGTGTTGCCAGCCATATCAACAGCACGGACAAAGACAAAGTTGTATCCTTGTTGTAATGAATCCCAAACAGGAGATAAATCCCAGTTGTCAGTATAATAAGTAGTTCTTGTTGGTAAAGACCAGTTGAATATTGTCTGCCAAGAAGTTAAAGGAGTACCAAAAGCAGTGCCATCAGGATTCGTTGATGGATAAACAATATATTGAGCATAATCTAAACCTGCACCGTTTACTGACGGAGTATCAAAGAAGTCAATATCATAAGTTGTTGTCCCAGTTTTACGCCAAGTGTCATCACCTGCTTGGTTATCAACAATATATGGTTTTGTTATATCTACTGTAACTTCTGATGAAGTTGAGATGGAATAATTTCCTGCTTTATCCTGTGATTTTACTCGCCAGTAGTATCGTGCTTCGGATATGTTTAATGATGCTATATTTGAGACCGTAACAGATGAGTAATTAATAACTGAAAAATTGATATCTGTTGAAATTTGTAGTTCATATAAATACAATCCTGAAAGACCAACATCAGCAACTGGTGACCAATTGAAAGTTATATCTGTAGAATTCGTCCTTGTATCATTTGCTGGGGATAAAAGTTGTACAACTTGTGGCGATGAAAAGTCAACTATAAATGTCCAAGTTGATGAAAATTCAGAATAATTCCCAGCGCGGTCTTTCGCTTGTGTTTTCCAGAAGTATTTGTTTTCAACGAAATCTGTTGTATGTGAAGTAAGTGTGGTTACAGTTGAATACCATAAAGTGTCAAAAGTTTGAGAAGTTGAAATCAAAAGGTCAAATTCTTTGATACCAGCAGGTCCAAAATCTTGTGCATTCCAAGTAAATGTTATTGTTTGATAGTTTGTTGCAAAATTATTTATTGGTGAAACTAAAACAGGCACTTGCGGTGGTATTGTGTCAATAATTATACTCCAAGTAGCAGAAATTTTTGAATAATTTCCTGCACGGTCAACTGCAAAAACGCGCCAGTAGTAAGTAAGTGAATTAGCTAATGTAGCGGTGTGATTTATCACACCAGTCGTTGTTGAATACCATACTGTGGCAAAACTGGTTGTTGTAGAAAATTCAAGTTTGTAATGAGAAATACCCGCAGGACCTGAGTCAGAAACTGCTTCCCATTTAAAAGTTATCGTTGTATAATTTGTAGTTGTACCATTTATTGGTGCGATTAAACTTGGTGCAGATGGCGGAGTAGTATCAATTATTAGTTCATAGTTAATAGTCCATGGTCCATAGTTTGAAGCGTTATCAACAGCACGGACACGCCAATAGTACTTCCCTTGAGGTAATTGGTAGGCGCAGGCTAAAGCCTCTGTAAATCCAGAAGATGTCCATACTGAGAAATCAAATGTTGTGGATATATAAATTTCGTATCCATAAACTCCAGATGCAAGGTCATTTGATGGTTGCCATACAAAGTTTATATTTAATTGATTTGTAACTGTCCCACTTAACGGGGCACTTAAAACAGGTGTTGTAGGTGGTGTTGTATCTTTTTTAACAAAGAAAACATCTTTTAAAGTAGCAGTTGAGCCAGCAGTGTTCCAACATCTAACTGAGATATAATTTGTGGCTCCGTCAAAAAGTAGGTTAAAATCTGTCTCAGATATCTGCCAATCTGTCTCATAATAAGTTGTACCTGGTGTAAAATCAGGGATTGGTTTCCAGTCAAACACTTTCTGTCCTGTGAAGTTAGTTCCTGTGTAAGCAGTGTATTCTGCACCTGCAAGTGTTGAAACACCTAAAGAATAAAAATCAATGTTGTATTTACGTTGAGCATAATTATAAGTTGACCTCCAGACAGTATCTTCTTCTTCGGGTTCGTTATCAACAATTTTTACACCTGCTGTATCTTTTTTAACAATAAACACATAGCCAGATGCCGTAGTAGTATTTGCAGCAAAATCGTACACGCGAACCCAACAATAGTTTGTAACACCTGATATCATCGCATCAAACACACTTTGTGGTATCTGCCAGTTTTGAGTGTAAGAATATGTGTTTGTAGAGACAACTTGTGTCCAGGGACATAATGGAAGGCTTAAGCCTTGCACTACATCTGTTGAAACAATTATATCAAAACCTTTGACACCACTGCCTGATGTTGCGTCATTAAAGTCAACATCAACAGTTGGTGGATACGCATACCAAGCGTTTTCATCCCAAGTTGGATTTTTTGTATAAGTTGGTGAAGTAGTATCTTTTAAAACAAAGAATGCGTCAGTTAGTGTTTCAAAATTTCCAGCAGTATCTGAAGCTCTAACTGAGACATAGTTTCTACCTTCCCATAAACTATTAAAATTTAATCCCCAATTATCAACATAATAAGTAGAATTTATGTTTAAAATTCTATCAGTCCAGTCATAAACGGTTGCTCCAGTTAAAAGCGCGTCTGTCATAACTTTTGTTTGAACTTTTGATAACCTACTTCCATCTGTTGGCAAATCATAGAAGTCAACATTATATATTGCACCAGGGTCAGAATTTCTCCAATTAGAATCACTACCAGAAGGCATGTTGTTAACAATTGTTGGTTTTGTTATATCTTTTAGTATGAAGAATATATCATAATATGTTGCAGTTTGGCCAAGAATATCAGTTAATTTTACTGAAACATAATTTGTCCCACCTTCTTGTAATGAAGCAAAATCAACTGACCAATCAGTTGTGTATTCTTTTTGATTTAAATTAGTAAATATTGCAGTCCAATCTTTTATTAAACTTCCTGTAAGATTTTGTCCTGTATAAACGGTGTAATACGCATCTTTTAGTTTTGTTCCAACATCTTTAAAGTCAACATTGTAACCTGTAGGTTTTGGCGAATTTCTCCAGGTTAAATCACCACCTGATTCTCCATTATAAGAAATAATCGGAGGAGAAGTATCTATGGTTAGTTCATAGCTCACAGTCCACAAGCTATAGTTTCCAGCATTATCTTTTGCACGGACACGCCAGTAGTAAACATTTTCTTGTGAGAAAGTTGTTTGGTAGGCGCAGGCTTCAGCCTGCGTAAATGAAGAAGATGTCCACACTGAAAAATCAGAAGATGTTGAAATATAGATTTCATATCCAGACAACCCAGCAGGACCTATGTCAGAAACAGATGTCCATTCAAATGTTATTGTTAACTGGTTTGTAGCATAACCATCAAGCGGTTTTACTAAATTAGGTGTCTGTGGTGGTATCGTATCAACAATTATACTCCAAGTAGATGAAATACGACTATAATTTCCCGCACGGTCAACTGAGAATACACGCCAGTAGTAGGTTAATGAGTTAATGAGTTGATGAGTTAATGAGTTAGAAAGAACATTTGAGGAATAATATAAAGTTGTAAAATTACTTATTGTTGATAATTCTAATTTGTAATGAGAAACTCCAGAGGGACCATTGTCAGAAACTGTTCCCCATTCAAAAGTTATTGTTGTATAATTTGTAGTTGCACCATCTGATGGTGCGATTAAATTTGGTGCATTAGGTGGTGTTGTATCTTTCAATATACTAAATACAGCATAACTTGTTGTAAGATAACCAAATCCGTCATAACATCTTACTGAAACATAGTTTGTAGCCCATTCTTGAAGTTGGTCAAAGTTCACTTCCCAATCTGTAGTATAACTTTGTTGTGGTGGTCCTGCAAAAATGTTTGTCCAAGGTATAATAACACTACCAAGTGGGTCAGTTGAAGAATATGAAACTAAATATTGTGCTGTTGAAACACCTATACCATAATCAGTGAAATCAACATTATATTTTTTACCAGCAGTATTTATATAATAAGTTGCATCATCTTGTAAGTCAACAATAACAGGTGCAGAAGTATCTTTTTTGATATAGAAAACATTCCTTAAAGTTGATGATGTTGGCACTGCGTCAAACACACGGACATGGACATAGTTTCTTCCTTGCCACATTGCGTTAAATATACTCTCTGGTATTTGCCAGTCAGTTGTATAACTTGCTGCGTTTATATCAGCAACTTTATACCAGTCAGTAATTAAAGCACCTGTTTCATCAGGACCTGTTGTAACTTTTATCTCAAAATAAGTTAAATTCAGACCTGAGTTTGATAGAAAATCTACATTGAAATAAACATTTGCAAGTGTGTTATACCAAGGCAGTAGTTCTTCGTTAACATTGTCAACTATTGACGGACCCAACGCTTGTTTATATATTGTGAACGCATCAATAAATGTTGTTGTATTGCCAGCGAAATCAACAACTCTTATTGAAACATAAGATGTTGCCTGGTTTGGCAACAAAGCAAAGATTGATGCTAACGACCAGTTTGTGTAATAATAAGTTGTGTTAAGCCCGTCAGAAATACCAGGTATTGCTGACCAGTCAATTATGTATTCTGGCGGTAATCCAGCTGAAGGACGCACTGTATATTTAACATAGTTTATCTTTGACCCATATGGCGGATTGTCATAAAAGTCAACATCAATATCTGCTAAATCATTTTGTGTTTGAGCAAAATAGTTATTTTTGTTTACAACACAATATGTTGGTGTAGTATCTTTCCTTATACAGAACACATCATAATATGTTGTTTGGTTACCTAAATTATCAAATACAGTAACAGTAACATAAGATGTTCCTTCTGGAAGAAGTGCGAAGTGTAAAGGAGCAAGAGCAAAGTTTGTATCATACAGAATCTTGTTTATACCAACAAAAATTGTTGTCCAATCAGTAAGTTTTGTACCTGCCAAGTTTGGTTCAGAATAAATTATATAATATGCTGAGGAAAGTTTTGAAAGTTCATCTTTAAAATCAACATCCCAAATTGCACCTGGGTCAGAATTAAACCAAACGACATCTGTAGAAACATTGTTTATTATCGTAGGACCAAATGTATCTTTTTTAACAACGAAAGCGTCAACCCAAGTTGTTGTATTTCCTGCAAAGTCAATACAACGGATTGTTATATAATTTGTCCCTGCTGAGAGTAACTCAAAGTTTGTACCTAAATCTATATTTTGTACATAACTTGTTGCGCCAAGATTGTTAAATGTATCTATCCAACTAACAACTTGTTGACCTGTTTGATTTGGTCCTGTATACGCAGTCCATTGTGCAGTGTCTAACTTTGAGCAATGTTGTGGTATTTGTTCTTCAAAATATACTTGCCAAATCGCACCTGGGTTTTGCTTGAACCATTCACAGTCTGTAGTTTCGTTATTAATTATTTTTGGTGTCACAGTATCTTTTAGAACATAAAAAGCGTAATGTAAAGTTGTTGAAGAGTTTGATGGTACTGCGTTATCAAATACACGGATAAAGATATAATTTGTGGTCCAGGATTGTAATGAAGACCAGACAGAAGCAGGTAGTTGCCAATCTGTTGTGAATGATTCAGAGTTTATATTTGTATAAACAGTTGTCCAATTTATCAATGTAGTTGCAGAGCCTTGCTCTGCTATTGTTGAAGCCAAAACTTCAAACCTATGAAGTTTTGAACCACCCAAGTCAGCAAAATTAACATTGTAAACACCACTTGTATTTCTCCAGGTATTATCTCCTGTCTGCTGGTTATCAATTGTTGGCGGTGTTGTATCTTTCAAGACAAAGAATATATCAGAAAGTTCAAAGCTATTCCCTGCATTATCAAAAACTTTTGCTGAGACATAGTTATAACCTTCACGCATATTCAAAAATGTTTTCCATTTTATTGGCCAGTCAAGAACATAATATGTTGCACCAATGTTTAAAATTTCGTCAGTCCAATCTTGATAAACTTCGCCTGTCTGATATGGTCCTGATGTAATCTTTAGTTGAACTCTGCTAAGCCCTGAACCATTAGATGGTGTATCAAAAAAGTCAACATTGTATACTGCAACATTTGATGAACGCCAAACTGTATCATCACTAGCAACATTGTCAATTATTGACGGATTAGAAATATCTTTAAATATCCTGAATGCATCAATAACTGTTTTTGTCCCACCAGAAATACACCATGCTCTTAGTGAAACATAATTTGTTCCACCATTTTGTAATGAAGCAAAATCTAAACTCCAGTTGTTTTCATAAGAATAACTATTAAGTGGAGGTAAAATAATATCAGTCCAAGGTTTTCTTTGTTCACCTGTAAGGTTAGGTCCGGTGTATACAGCATATTGTATGTTAAGTAAAGGATTTGGTCCACGAGAGTAAAAATCAACATCGTAGAACTGCGAAGTGTTTATCCAGTTAACAGTTGATGTGCTAAACCTTACAATGATTTCGGGTACTGTTGTATCTTTTTTAACACAAAATGCATTTAAATACTCTGTCGTATTCCCTGCAAAATCAACTGCTTTAACATCAATAGTGTTTTCACCACTGGCCAAAGCATCAAAGTTTACTGCAAAGTTTGTAATATAATAAGTTGTATTTAAAGATGTAGCGATTGTTGTCCAGTCAATAATCACACCGCCTGTTGAAGATTTTGCTCTGTAGAATATATTGTTTAATTTTGAACAACCAGGTTCTCTGTTTGGTACAGGTTCGTCATAAAAATCTACATCCCAAATTGCACCTGGGTTTGATATAAACCAACCACGGTCTGTTGTCTCATTATCAACCACAGAGGGCACGGAGGTGTCTTTGAGAATAAAAAATGCGTCATAATAAGTAGAAGTATTACCTGCTAAATCAAAAACTCTTACTGAAACATAGTTTGTTGTCCCTTCGTAAAGAATAGAAAATTGTGCTGCTGTTAAAGACCACGGAGTAGTGTATGACGGTGCATTGATATTAATTATTCTATCAGTCCAGTCAATTAATGCAAGGCTAAAGCCTTGCCCTACATAGACACCTGAAACAGTTGATATCATAACTTGGAATTTACTCAAATTTGAGCCGCCAGTGTCGTTGAAAAATACAGAATATGTTGTCCCTGAAGAGTTCCGCCAGGTGAAATCTCCGGATTGCTGGTTATTAATTGTTGGTGGTATAACATCTTTTAAAATCCTGAACGCATCAATCCAGGTTGATGTATTACCTGCTAAGTCAATAACTCTTATTGAAACATAGTTTGTTCCGTTTTGTAATAAGTTAAAGTTTACTGCAAAATTTGTCGTGTAAGATGTTAAATTAAGCGGTGGTGTGAATGCAGGTTGCGTCCAATTTTGTGTACTTCTTATTGTTTCCCAGTTTATTAAAACAGACCCACCTTCTGACGGTAATGTATGGACTTTGTATTGTATATCATTAATTTTTGAACCAATATCATAAAAATCAATATCATAACCACCTGACTTTACAGAATTTGTCCAACTTACTGGTAAAGAAATCTCTGTGTTAACAATACTTGGAACAATTGTGTCAATTATTAGTTGATAGTCCACAGTCCATAGTCCATAGTTGTTAGCATTGTTTTTAGCACGGACACGCCAATAGTAAACTCCAGAAGGATAACTGACAGAAGGTTGATAATAAGATGTAGTAGGTGTAGCAGCGTCGTAAATTATACTGAAATTTACATCTGTTGAGATTTGGAATTCATAGTTTGAAATACCTACAGGGTCAGTAGAATCAGTCCAGTCAAAAGATGGTTGTTGAACATTTGTTATTGTTCCATTTGATGGAGATAACAACTGTGGTGTTGACGGAACCTGTGTTGAAATTCTTAACGAATATGTTGATGACCATAAAGAATAATTCCCTGCTTTATCTTTTGCTCTCACACGCCAATAATATAAACCCTCTGACAATTGGTAGGCGCAGGCTAAAGCCTCTGTAAATGAAGATGATGTAAACACGCTGAAATACTGGTCTGTTGAAACATAGATTTCATACCCATCTATCCCAGAATGTAAATCATTTACAGATGACCAACTAAATGTTATTGTTGTATAACTTGTGATTGTTAAATCAGCAGGTGAAATTAATGTTGGTGCAGGTGGTGAGATAACATCTTTTCTTATAAAGAAAACATCAATCCAAAAAGAAGTATTACCTGCTAAATCGTCAGCACGTAATGTAACATAATTTGTTCCGTTTTGTAATAGTGCCCAAGAAGATTCAGGTATTGACCATGATGTCTCATAATATGTTGCGTTTATTAGAAGTGTGTTTATAGGTGTCCAGTTGACAAGTAAAGTTCCTGTTTGACCAGTTGAGGACCATACTTGGAAATAACATGTTGCAAGTTTTGATAATTCATCATAAAATTTTACATCATAAGCTGTCCCTGAAGAATTTCGCCATATATAGTCACCTACAACATTGTTAACTATTCTTGGTTTTACAGTATCAATGATAACAGACCTTGTTGATGACCATCCTGACCAATTGCCAGCAACATCTTTTGTTCTTACTTTCCAATAATGAACTCCGTCAAAACGAGAAACAGTAGCATTTGAAGTTGTAGAAGTTACAGTAGTTACAGCAACTGAAAAGTTTATATCGGTTGAAATTACCATTTGATAATAATCCACACCTGAAACAGCATCAAAACTATCACTCCAGTCGTATGTAAGTAGTAAGTAGTTAATAGGTAGGGAGTCAGCAGGCGACAACAGACTTGGCACAGTTGGTGCTGTTGTATCTTTTTTAACATAGAAAACATTTTCTGCTAATGTTGTGTTCCCCACACCATCAAAGATTTTAAGATGAATATAGTTTATCCCTTCTCTTAACCCTGACCACACATTAGAGTTTAACCCCCAAGGTGTTGTATAAGAATTTGTTTCTGCTGGAAAGAATAAATTATCTGTCCAGTTAAGTATTATTGCTGAGGTTTCATTTGTTGCAGTTGTTGCTTTTATCTGGAATTTATTAAGATAAGAACCGCCTGTGTCATTAAATGTTACATTATAAACACCTGTGTTTTCATTACGCCATGTATCATCTCCTGACTGATTATCAACATATGTTGGTGGTATAATATCGTGTTTGTCCAATGCTAAAGCTGCACACTCTCTTGCTGAATCAGAAACTGTTAATTCATGAACTGTTTTTCCAGTCCAACCAGAACCGGTCCAGTTTATTGTTGTTAAATCTGCTGCTTGGTCTATAACATAACAAATCATCTTGTTTTGATTCGGGTCAGAAACAAGGCCAAGCCAGTTGATATCGCCTAAAAGTCCTAAGGTACCAGTTGGTGTCTTTGGCGCTGTAGATGGTTGTGCAGCACTACCAGTTACGGGGTTATGCCAGCCTAACGCTTCAGTCCAACCTAAATAGGAAATTTCTCTTGCATTTGCATCACCAGCAACTATTATACATCTACCAGAATCTTTTTCCCAAGCAACATCTGTAGACCTTGCTGATGCTGTTTCCATCGCAGTATCAGCAGCAGGACAAGAACCCCAAGCAGTACCGTTCCAAATACATACATTCCAGTCAAGGCCACTGTCCATAGAAGTCATCGCAATATAGTTGGAATTTGGTCTTGGGTCAGAAGCGAGTTTAAGCCATGCTCTCGTATTTTGTATAGTATGTACAGGTCCTGCTGCACCTTTAACAACCCATTGTGTTGCAGTTGATGACCACAAAGAATAATATGAAGCAGTACCAACACCATAAAGTATCATGCATCTTTGATTCTGACTTTCCCATGCTAAATCAAAACATTGGTAAGTAGCATAAGAAGCAGATGTTGTTGGGACATAAGTTGAAACAGATAAAAACTGGTTTGTATCACCATCCCATAATGCACAGAATATATCAGCGTTTGCATCAAGTGTAGCAAGCATAATTTGGTTTGAATTAGGCCTTGGTTCTAACCTAACCCAATAAACAGCACCTGAAGTACCAGTTAAAGTTAGATTAGTAGGACCTACTACCCATTGTGCTGCAGTTGATGACCATACACGATATTGTATTTGTCCAGCAGTACCGTTGTAATAAGCAACAAGACATCTGCCTGAGTTTTGTTCATAAGCAATATCAAAACAGCGATAAATGTCAAGTATGAGGCCAGAATTTGCTTGTCCACCAAGCATATCCTCCCATGTACCAGTTGTTGAATTGTATCTTTGGAAAAACAATTTTTCTGATGTTTCTGCTGTTGTATCACCATCGCCTGCTAAAATACCAGCAATTTTTTCATTCCTAAGTCGTGGACAAGATGCAACTCTTACCCATCTTATAGTTGCAGCTGCAATATCACCAGTTCCAGTAGCACCCCAGTTAGGCGGGTCCCATCGTCTAATCTTTGGCGAAGTAGCAGTACCACTGCCCCACATTAAATGTCCTGCAGCAGCACCTGGTGGCGCTGGGACAGAATAAGTTGAGTTAGAAACTGAATAATTATTTGCTTTATCATATGTCGCTACTAAAAAGTAATAAGTTGAGGATGTATTTAGTCCACCGATTGTATATGTTTCAACTGTTCCAACTGGTGATGGAGTAAATGGATTAAATATCTCTGTATAACCAGGATAACTAAAATCATTGCCTGGGTTGACATTTTCCCAATATCTTATAACATAATATCCAGCATAACTATCACCTTCAACATAAGTTCCAACAAGATTTCCAGAATATCCGTTATCTCCGGGAGCAGTCCAGGTTAAATCTATCTGTCCTAAATAAGCACCTGGTTTTGCAGTAAGGTTTGTTATTGCACCAGGAGCAACATTGTCAACTTGTGCTTGAGCCTGGTTTGAAAGTTTAAGTAAAGAAATATTTCCAGCTGCATCTTTTGATTTTATTGCAATATAATAATATCTTCCTTGAGACAGTCCCGTGATAACTTTTGATTCTTTAGAACCTGGCGCCTGCGGTGTCCAAGATTGCGTAAACTCGTGAACATTTGGGTCTGTATCAAAATTTTCTTCTGTGATAACAAAAGTTGCAAATTTTACAATATAACTCTGACAACCACTACCTGGTTGTGGGTCAGTTGGAGCAGTCCAGGTTAAGTTTATCTTACCCTCGTTTATACCTGTTGTTGCAGTTAAATCAGTGATTGCCTGTGGTGGCACAGTGTCTTTCTTAACATAAAAAACATTTGATGTTGAGACATTGCCTGCATAGTCAAAACTTCTAACGGTTACATAATTATATCCTTGTGCAAGTGATTGAAAATCAACAGGCCAATCTGTTGTATAAGAAGATGAGTTTAAATTATTAAATATAGGTGTCCAATCAAGAATCTTTACCCCTGAAAGATATCCTGAAGAATAAACAGTGTATTCTGCTTTGTTTAACAAAGATGAATAATCGTAGAAATCAACATTGTAATTTCTTGCTGTGTTATACCATGTTTCATTATCTGACTCATTATCAACAATACTTGGCGGTGTTGTATCTTTTTTGATGTAAAAAACATCAGCAGTTGTTGAAGAGTTGCCAACTAAATCAAATGTGCGTACTGAAACATAACTTATACCTTCTGGCAAAATATTAAAATGACTATCAAGAATCTTCCAGTTTGTTGTATAACTTGAAATTGCAATACTAAGATATATCGTTGTCCAATCAGTAAGTTGTTGACCTGTAAAGTTTTGTCCTGAATAAATTATATACTGCGCAGTTGTTATTCCTGAAAGTGTATCAACAAAGTCAATATCGTAAATACCAGAGTTTGTGTTTCTCCAAACATCATCACCTGATTGGTTATCAACAATCTGTGGCTGAATTCTGTCTTTTAATACACGGAATACATCAAAGTATGTTGTAGCATTCCCAGCAATATCTGTTATTTGGAAAGCAATATAGTTTGTCCCGTTTTGTAATAAATCAAAGTTGAGCGTGAAATCATCAGTGTATTGTGTCTGATTTAATGGTGGGGTCACCAAATCTGTCCATAAAGATACAGGATTAACACCACCTGTTGAAGAAAATGCACAATATTTTATTGAATTTATTCTTGATTTGTAATCAAAGAAGTCAACATTGTAATTTCTGCACGAATAACGCCAAGTTGGGTCTTGATTTGTCTCATAATTTGTCATCGTCGCCGGTGTTGTGTCTTTCAAAATATAAAACACATAATATGTTGAAATATTTCCTGCAATATCAGTAAGACGAACAAAGACATAGTTTGTTGTATATTCTACAAGGGATGCGAAATCAACTGACCAATCTGTTGTATAACTTGAAGATGATATAGCGGTAGCGATTGTTTGCCAATCCAAGATAGTTTCAGAAGTTGCAAAAGTAGAAGAAGTGCCAACAAAATATTCTGCTTTTGACAACCAAGATAGCCCATCATAAAAGTCAACATTATATCCACCGGGACGCGCAATATTTCGCCAAGTATCATCCCCTCCCGCCGCAAATTCGTTGTAAGAAACAATTGGTACTTCTGTATCTTTTTTTACATAGAACACATTGTTAACGGTTGTTGTTCTTCCAGCAACATCCCAAACTCTCACTGAAACATAGTTCCAAGAAGATTTGCAAGCATCAAAATCAATCTGCCAGTTTTGGTTGTAAGAAGTAACTTTTGTTGAAATAAAAATATAAGTCCAATCTTTTATAACTTCATCTGTCTCATTAGGTCCAGAACGAATGATATATTGAGCGGAATCAAGACCTGAACCTGCATCGTTGAAGTAAACCGCGTAGCCATCTGGTTTTGGCTCTTTTCTCCAAACATCATCACCTGTCTGTTGGTCATTAACTGTTGGTGCTGTTAAATCAACAAATGTTGTTGATTCAGGTGGTGTTGTAGAAGGAGGCGGGTCTTGTTCATCAGTATTTCCGGCTTTGTCATATACAACAATTCTAAATCCGTATCTTCCTTCAGTTGTAGCAGTAAATTTTATAGGATTAGCAGTTGTTGTGATATAAAGTGTGTAAGTGTACGGTGATGCAGTTTGTAAAGTGTAATAAAGTTTAACAAAACTTATTCCTGAACTACCATAATCTACCGCTGTGTATGAAACATTAAATGTATCTGTTGAAGAATAAGCAGGTGCTGAAGCAGTTGCAGTTGGTGCCTGTGTATCTTTTAAGATATAAAACGCTTCAGTTAAAGTTGTGGTTGAAAACGCGTTGTCTATCACACGGACTGAAATATAGTTTGTCCCATCTGCTAAAAGTTCCCATTGTGCCTGTGTTAAAGACCAGTTTTCAGTATAATAAGTTGAAACAGAAATTAGGACAGGAACATCTTGCCAGTCAAAGATAAATGGTGAAATACCAAAACCAATTGTTGAAACTCTTATCTGGAACTTACTTAACTTTGACCCACCTTCGTCATAAAAATCTATGTTGTATACACCATCGTTTATTCTTCTCCAAGTTGTATCACCATCTTGAAGGTCAACAATTCTTGGCGGTATTGTATCTTTCAAAACAAAGAATGCGTAGTTTGTAGTTGTTGAAACATTACCTGCAAAGTCAGCAACTCTTATCCAGATATAGTTTGTTACTTCACATAATAAAGAATCCCAGACAGATTGTGGCAGTTGCCAGTTTTGTGTATAGTAATATGTGTTTGTAGAAACAACTTGTGTCCAAGGACATAATGCAAGGCTGAAGCCTTGCCCTACATCTGTTGATGCTATGACTTCAAACTTTTGGATACCAGAACCGGATAATGCATCTTTGAAATCAACATCATAAGTTGCATAGTTATAATTTCGCCAAGCATAATCTCCTACTTGATTGTTTATTATTGTAGGTGGTGTTGTATCTTTTAAAACATAGAAAACATCTGTTAAAGAATCCATATTATATCCAAGTGTTGGTGAGTAAGAATTGTCAAAAACTCTAACTGAAACATAAGATTTACCTTCAGGCATCAGATCCCAACTTGATTGGTTCAAAGGCCATGGGGTGTTATAAAAAGTTGTTACAGAAATAATTGTTTCGTTATCAGTCCAATCCTGTATTGTTGTGCCAGAAAGTAGAGGTCCTGACATAATCTTTGTTTGAAACTTTTGTAGTTTTGACCCACCATCATCTGCAAAAAATACATTATACAATCCATTGTTAACTCTTCGCCAGGTATCATCACCAAGTTGGTTATCTGTTATAGTTGGTCTTGTTATATCCTTTAAAACATAAAATACATTGTATGAAGTTGCATATTGCAAAAGATTGTCCCAAGCACGAACTGAAACATAACAAGTAGTATTTTGTGGTAAAGCAGAAAAATCAATTGTCCAATCTGTTGTGTAAGAAAAATCATTTATGTTTGTAGCAATTGTTGTCCAATCTTTGATAAGTGTTGATGGTTTTTGGTCTGTTGAAGAATAAATTGTATATTGAACAGTGTGCAGTTTTGAAAGTTTATCTTCAAAGTCAACATTATAAGTTGTTCCTGGATTATTTCTCCATTGGTCATCACCAGTTTGATAATCATAAATTGTAGGTGGTGTTGTATCAATTATCAGTTCATAGCTAGCACTCCACAGCCCATAGTTGTTAGCATTGTCAACTGCACGGACATGCCAATAGTATTTTCCTTGAGGCAGTTGATAGGCGCAAGCTAAAGCCTCTGTAAAACCAGAAGATGTCCATACTGAAAAATCAGATGTTGTTGAAATATAAATCTCATACCCTTTTACTCCAGAACCACCATAAGAACCACTATCATCCGCTGCTTCCCAAGAAAATATTATATCCATCTGATTCGTAGTATATTCGTTTATCGGTGTAGACAAAATCGGTACTGACGGCGGTGTTGTGTCAATCAATAATTGATAGACCACAGATGATACCCTATAATTCCCAGCATTATCTACTACATCAACACGCCAATAGTATCTCCCTTGCGGCAACTGGTAAACACAGGATTCAGCCTGCGTTGAAGAAGAATAATTTATTATTCCAAAATTAACATCAGTTGAAATCTGTAATACATAATTTTTAATACCTGAAAAATCATCTGATACACCTTGCCAACTAAATGTAAGCACCATCTGATTCGTCGGGTAATTGTTTATCGGTGTGTATAAAACAGAAACAGCAGACGGCGGTGTTGTATCAACGATTAGTTGATAGTCCACAGACCACAGCCCATAGTTTGAAGCATTGTCAACCGCACGAACACACCAATAGTATTTCCCTTGAGGCAGTTGGTAGGCGCGGGCTAAAGCCTCTGTAAATCCAGACGATGTCCATACTGAAAAATCTGATGTCGTTGAAATATAAATTTCATAGCCATTAACTCCAGACCTACTATCAGTTGCTTGTTGCCAACTAAAATTAATACTCATTTGATTTGTAGTTGCACCATCTGATGGTGCGGACAAAACAGGTGTAGTTGGCGGTGTTGTATCTTTCAAAACATAAAAACAACCATTCCATATACCAAAATTCCCTGCACGGTCTGAATAATAAAGATGTACATAATTCGTTGTCCATTCTTGTAACAAATCCCATTTTAATGACCAGTTGTCTGTATAAGAGAACTGATTATATGGTGAAGAAACAATAAGTGTATAAGAAACTATCTCTGTCCCGGTTCCATCTGACTTGTTTGTCACACGATATTTTAATTCATTAAGTCGGCTTGAACCATAAGGTCCACCTTCTTCAAAATCAATGTCAACAAAATTTCCCGGGTCTGAATTAAACCAACCTGTCTGATAACCAATTATTCTTAAAACATTCGGCGGTGTGGTGTCATAGTGTAAATAATAAGCAGAAGAAAATAAAGAAGTATTACCAACATTATCAACTGAACAAACACGCCAATAATATGTTGACTGAGAAATTAAAGAAACGGTTGTACTTAAACCAACTACAAAGATTGTGTCATAAAAAGAAAAATCTGAAACAGAAGAAATTTGTAGTTTATACCCAAAAACATCTGAACCACCACGCCAACCACTATCATCAGAAGCAGACCAATTTAAAGTTATTCTATAATAATTTGTAGCAAAATCGTCTAAAGGGAAGACAAGAGATGGGACTGATGGCGGTGTTGTGTCAATCAATACAGACCACACAGATGACCATCCACTGTAATTCCCAGCATTATCTTTTGTACGGACACGCCAATAGTATTTTCCTTGTGGTAGTTGGTAGGCGCAGGCTTCAGCCTGCGTAAATGAAGAAGATGTCCATACTGAAAAATTAGATGTTGTTGAAATATAAATCTCATAGCCATTAATTCCAGAACCGCCTCGCAAGCCACTATCGTCAGATGCTCCCCAAGAAAATGTTAAACTCATCTGGTTTGTTGCATAACCATTTAACGGCGCAGTCAAAACAGGTACAGTTGGCGGTGTTGTATCAATCAGAATTGACCATGGCGAGGTCCACAAACCAATATTCCCAGCATTATCCTCTGCACGAACACGCCAATAGTATGTTCCTTGTGGTAATAGGTATCCGCAGGCTAAAGCCTCTGTTGTTGAAGAGTAATTTACCACACCAAAATTTATATCAGTTGAAATCTGTAATGTGTATTGTTTTATCCCAGAATTTGAACCAGTAGGATAATCTGTCCCTGACCATGAAAATGTTATATTCATTTGATTTGTAGTTGCACCATTTATTGGTGCGTTTAAACTCACCGTCGGTGAAGATAAATCACAGCCAAAATCTGCTTCTGTCTCTAAATTATCTCCAAAACTTACCCACAACGAATTGCCGTTTAAACTTGAAACCCTTGCTCTCCAATGATATGTTGTCCCATCAGTTAAACCTGAAATTGTCACAGAGCCAACTACTACACCACTGCCAGAATAATCCACTGCTGTACCTGTTGAAAGATTTGAACCGTTAAACGCCTGACTCACCGGTTTTACCTCTACAACAGGATATAAAGTATCAGCAATTTTTGATGACATATTAAATTTTAAAACTACAGAAGTCCCATTTGTCCAACCACCAGTTGAAATTAAAGTTGTCCCATCAGGACGGTATTGAGATAAAGCAGTAGGTGTTGATGGTGCAGGATAATACTCGTAAGTAATATTTGCGCAACCTGAAACATTGAATGGGTCTGCAGTTAAAGTATAATTTGCAGTTGCTGAAGTTGAAGATGTGGTAATTCTGTCAGAAAAATCATAAATTGCAGTTGTCTGAAAATTTTCAGTAGTTGACTGATGTTTAACAACTTGTGCTTTGTCGGAAACAGAGTTCACATTCATTGTAGTAGTTGGGTCTTGAGTAACAACACCATCGCCTTCAATAAAGTTGCCAACTAAATATGAAGAACGTAAAACTTTTCTTCCTAAGGGTGTTTCAGGGTCAGGAAAAAACAAAGAAAATGTGTAGTTGTATGCACTGCCTGAAGCAACTTCGTTTGCTGTTTGCCCTGCAAAGACACGATAAAATTCTGTATATTTGTTTTCTGAAGTGTATTTATATGTTATAATTAACTCAACACCGCAGCCGCCAAGTGCTGCTAATGTGTTTGTCCAAGAGATTGTAACTGTTGAACCATTAAACCAGTATGCTCTTCCTTCTGACAAATCGTGGAAAAGTTCAAACCCTGAGATTTGTGCTGCTGTCACAACAACTTGATATATTCTTGAAGTTAAACTATTACCAGCAATTGCTGAGTTTATTTCAACACTTCCTGCGGTTGTAGAATCATAAGAACCTGAGATTCTTGCATAAATTCTTTCTATTGTTATTCCATCTTCGTTTAAATAAACAGGAACTGTAAAATTCGTAACAGAGCCAGCAGTGCCTATTGATTGTGCAAAAAAGTATGAAACTGTTTTCAGTTTTTCTGCTGAATTATTTGAGTATTCATAAGTTATAACAACTTCACCACCTAAAACATTTGTGTTTGCTGTACCTGAAAGGTTAACATACACTT
>Ga0080004_1068706_pt1 | contig 60088 bp, 54 predicted proteins | sample WasSprMetagenome_FD_69207 | JGI IMG/M metagenome (GOLD analysis project Ga0080004, IMG submission 69207) | Sulfidic aquatic microbial communities from Washburn Spring, Yellowstone National Park, USA - WS (SPADES assembly) (version 2) | ecosystem: Environmental > Aquatic > Thermal springs > Hot...
ATAGAACAAGTGGCGCCTGAATTCATCAAAGAAATGCTGCAGATTGAGCGAGTCAAGGAAGTGCCCATATCTCAGGCGACAAACTTGGTCACGGGCACACCTGGTCAGCCCATTCCCAAACGACCGCAACAAGCCATTTACAAAGCCATTCAAGAAGGTGTCAAGCAGGGACAGTTTGCGGTGAAAGTCGGCGATAAAGTCTATGTGGGCAAGGAAGTGCCTGAAGAAGTTTTGCGTGACAGTCGGGCAGTTTTAGTCCCTTCGCCACCAACACCACCGCCTCCGCCTCCGCCTCCGCCTCCGCCGGAGCGCGTCACATTGCGGATACTAACAAGCACAAAGCACCTCTATCCATTGTTGATGGCAGCCCAAGAGCATTTGAAGGATTTGGACGCTACCGTTGCGTTGGAAGTGCGCGATGCAACGGGCGAGATGAGCAAGAGGCGTTCGGACATAGAGAAACTGCTGCGGGATTACGGTTGTGCTTTTGAGTGGAAGGAAGACAACGAAGAAGAAGGTGAATGAGCTTTCATGATTGTTGCTAAGTTGAAAAGCTGGACAGTGATGCGTGGGGGCGTGTTGGGTTTATGAGATGGGGGCTTGTGGGGTTTGTTCACATTGGTAAGTTTGGAATTTGACGGTTCTGTTGCGATGATTATCGGGGCTGTGCGGTCGACTACCCTTTCATGCCAGATCACTTCGCATGTGATGAGAAGCGTTGAAGGCGGTAGGAGTCCCTTAGGCAGTAGTATGAAGGTTATTTCGTTTTCATCTCGCTCACAACTCACAACAGATGAGTTGATGCCGACGCACTTCATGTGCTTCAAATCTCCGCTCACAGAGATGAGCATGCGCTGTCTGATGCCGTCAAGTAGTTTGAGCATGCATAGGCGATATGAAAAGTGCTCACTTGGTCTTGAGCGAGTCCTGATGCGCACAACAAACAGGTTGCTATCGCGTCTGAGCATGACCGAAGTGATATCAGCGCTTGGGCAAACCGCTGGCATGACTGGCTCATGCTTCCTATCGGGTATCCAAACGATGCGTTCCTTATGTTCCGTGACATCGGCTCGCTCAAAAACCTCGGTTGAGCGGATGAAGCTACTCATGAAGCGCCATGTGAGCGAGCGCTGTGATTCGTAAGAAGCGATTGCCTTTGCCTTCAACTCAATGACATCAGTGGGCAAATCCAATAAGAGCCATTCACCTTTAGCCTCCTCATAGAGCATCTTTGGTGGCAGGAGTGGCAACCTCTTGAAGATACCTTGCGGTGTTGGATACCTGCCGAAATGCACAAGGTATTCGTAAACGCCGACACTGTTGCTTAACTTGCCCTCTCGGATTAACTCAATCAATGCCGTGAGTGAAAGGACATTCGTCACCCAATGGACGATGTGGTCATCATGCCCGTGCGGAATGAAAATGCTTGTTGGGTTGAATTCAATCAAGAGGCGCTTCAACTCGTCGATGATTTTGTCGGGGCAAAGCGGTATCGGCTTCAGATCTTCAGATAGCGGGCATGATAAAGAGGTTTTGAGTGCGTTCTTTGATGAGAGGCAACCGTTCCATGATGGCTCAAACCAAATTCTCCCCATAGCAGTCTCGGGTATGCCGAGGAAGCTAACGGAGTTGCAACCGAGGATTCTTAGCGCCCTTCTCGCTTCGTCAGCGCGCAACATGGCAAAGCGCATCCTTTCTTGAGCGCTTGCAAAAGCCGTGTGCAGTTCACGCTTGAGCGCTATCGTGAAGCCCTCGCCGAGCGTGACGAAGAGCACCTTCGTTGAAACGCCTCGTCTTGAGAGGAGGGCAATCAAACCGCCACAGGCAAGAGCTTCATCGTCTGGGTGCGGTGAAATGATGAGAACCCTTTCACCGAGCTCCTCAATTGACATCTCATGCCACTTTGCGTTATGCGCCTTCTTAGCCACATGCTTGCACTGGACTATTTGCGTTGCAAGTATACCAACACAAAGCATGATGATGACGATGCTTAACAGCCTACAAATAACCTTGCACAAGTTGGCATCACCTCAACTTGTGCCCGATGCATCTTGCGATCTGCAAGACTTTGCTACGCAACCGCATGAATGAGACAGTCGTTGTTGAGCGAATGTTTCTCTTCCAAAACAACCTGATGTTGATGTTTGCCATTGGGACTGCGCCCCACATGAGCTTATACCGCTCACTGCCACGAAGGAAATCAAAAATGCTCTTGCCGTCTTCAATTGCATGCTTAAGCACATGCGCCATGAGAATTGTCCCAACACTGTATTTTCCAAACTCAGGCACAAACCCACCACCGTAGTAGCATGTTGCGTTCCCAAACCCAAAGCAGTAATGCACCGCAGCGTAAGCTCCATCAAGCTTCAAGAAATGCATGCTCAGCCAACCTTTCTTGAGGGCGAGCTTTGTCCAACGGCGATGGAAGTTCCTTGACGAGGGCAAGGAGAACACACCTGGTTGAAACTTTCTTAGCCAGCGGTGTGTATGGAGCTTGAACATCTGTTCAACAACCTCGCACCTTTCCACTTCGCTTTTGACGATACCGAACTCGACATCAAACAGCTTTCTGATTTGCCTTTCACGCCTCTTAAGGGTGTTGCGCAGGCTACCATCCACAGTTGCGGTGAGCTCCTCAAACGACTGCGGCAAATTGAGCACGGGACAAACTTCTGAATAGCTCATCTCGTATCCGATGCCAAAGCGCCATCCAAACTCATCGCACCATGCCTTGATCAAACTGGCAAAAGGCGAAGCGACAGAGAGGTCACACAACTCTACAGCATCCCAAAGATGACGATGTGAGACAAGATAGTTCATCAAAGCGTTTACAGCATCAACGCCCCTCCTCGGCTTAACAGCCACTTCACCATAATCTGAAATGCCGCTCCCGATGAAACGGATAACATCGCTTCCGAGGGCGTTTAGCCTCGTGATGAACAGCGGAGCAAGACATATCGGCTCATCGTAGTCCTTCACGCAAAGGAGGAATGGCAACCCCTTCCCGAAATGTTCCCACCATGTTGACAGCCATTCCTTCGTGACGAAGATCGCCCTGTTTGAAGGTAGCCAGCTCATCACACACTCATTCCACCAATCCCCTAACTCAAAGAGAGCTTGCGCACCAAAGTATGCATCAACGCGCATCTTGCCCATCCACCCTGTCAACCCTCCACCCAAAGTATCGGTGAATTGATGAAGAGGCAAAAAGGCATGTGCGAATAGCATTGTAGCTACAATAGCATCATAATGAAAGTTCCTGCAGGTGCGACACTACAAGCTTCTGGAGGGCAAGAAGATGCTCACCTCGGAAACCGTCAAGAGGTTTGCCTTAGAGTGCGGTGCTGACATAGTCGGCATCGGCTCAATGGACAGGTTTGAAGGCGCTCCAAAAGAGTGCGACCCAAGATACATCTTCCCGGAAGCGAAGGCGATAATCGGGCTTGGATTTAGAATACATCGTGGGCTACTTAGGGGCATTGAGGAAGGGACATATTTCGCTGGGTATCCAGCGATGGGCTATGCGAGCATCAACGATGTGTTTGCGCCCATGGTGCTTAGGTTAGTCGGCAACTTCATTGAAGATCACGGCTACGAGGCGGTGCTCTATCAAAACACGAGTGTCCGTCTTGGATGCAATGTTGGGAAGCCAGTTTCTGAAGGAAAGCCAAAGCCAGATGTGTTCCTTCATTTTCGCATTGCCGCGTTCATATGCGGGATGGGTGAGATAGGCTACAGCAAATTGCTCCTAACACCTCAGTTCGGACCGAGACAACGCTTCGCCTTCATCATCACTGACGCACCACTTGAACCAGATCCGCTGTTTGAAGGTGGCTTGTGCGATAGGTGTAAGCTCTGCGCTGAGGAATGCCCTGCGGGAGCGATAAGCAAGACTAAGACGGTGAAGATCAAAGTGGCGGGAAGAGAGATTGAATGGGGCGAGCTGGATGAAGCGAAGTGCGCAGCCGTTTATCAAGTTGGAACTCCAAGGTGCAGTCCGTTCCTCGATGAGAGAGCGGAAGAGTTCATATCGCAACTCATAGAGGGGAAGATTCAAGTGAGTGCTGGAGAAGCCTTTTCGCAGGCTAAGTCGCTTGTGGCATACAGCAGGAACGCTTGGGAGAGTTACCACCATCCATCGGCTATTTGTGGTGGCATGGGTTGCATAAGGGCGTGCATGATTCACCTTGAATCGCAAGGGAAGTTGAAAAACAAATTCCACTCACCATTCCGAAGGCGAAAGCCATGGTGGTATTCACCGCCTTGGGCACAAAGTTGATGCAAGATCAAATAGGGCTATAATTTTGGTGAGAGTGGGCAGGTGAGAACACGCGTTTGGAGGTGAGTTGTGATGCCGAAGATAGGATACGATGATACTCCATTCCTTCCGGGGACAAGGTGGCGAGTGCATGATGGCAACCGCCCACAACCACCGATCGTCCGCCCCGGCACATTCAGCACTCAGGATAAACCGGGAGAGCCACCGTCGGATGCCATCATCCTGTTTGATGGGACGGATCTGTCAAAGTGGAGGAGTTGCGTTGACGGGGGTCCAGCGAAGTGGAAGGTTGAAAACGGCTACATGGAAGTTGTCCCTGGAACTGGCGACATTGAGACGATTGAACACTTCGGCGATTGCCAACTGCATGTTGAATGGCAAGCGCCACCAGAATCCTCAGGTGAGGGGCAGGCGAGGAGCAACAGCGGTGTTTTCCTGATGGGGCGATACGAAATCCAAGTTTTAGATTGCTACAACAACATCACATACCCAGACGGGACTACGGGAGCAATCTATGGTCAATACCCGCCGCTCGTAAACGCCTGTCGTCCACCGGGTGAGTGGCAGGTTTACGACATAATTTGGGAAGCCCCAAGGTTCGATGGTGATAGGTTAATTCGCCCAGCTTATATCACCGTTCTTTTCAACGGAGTGGTTATACACAACCACACACCGCTTTACGGGCGCACAACACATCGCCAACTGCCAAGATACGAACCGCATCCACCTGTCGGTCCATTGCGCCTCCAAGATCACGGCGATAGAGTGCGCTTCAGAAACATCTGGTATCGCCCTCTAAAGGGCTATGACGAAGGCTGAAACACAAGCGCTTGAGATTGCGCTTTCCAAATGGTTCTTCGTGTAGCATCATGTTGGTGGTCACTTAATCATCCCTTTGAGTATAGAGGCGATTTGCTGTTGGCTTAAGACGACTCCCTCGGAGATGATGAACCCATCAACAGCAAGTGCTGGTGTCATGACAACGCCGTAGCGCTCCGACACTTCATCCGAGAGAACATCAAGCTTCACCACTTCGATGTCGTAGCCGAGTTCCCTCAACGCCTTCTTCGTGTTCTCAAGTAGCGCTGCGCATTTCTTGCACGGTGGCTCAACACCTATAACCTCAATCCTCAAATCTCACTCACCTCATGCTCATCTCAAGCTGGCGATACGGCTTAAAGCAAGGTGCATCAACTCATCCATTCGTCAATATGCTTTGCAACGAATTCGTCGTCGCGAAGATGCGGATACGCGTTCCAGACCCTTTCAATCTCCTCAAGCTGTCCCTTGCTCAATGTTTCGTTTGGGTCGATGCAAAGGTTGCTCTCAAGCAACCCTTGTCTTCTCAGCACTTCATGGATGCCCGGTATGCAACCTGCGAAATTGTTAACTGCATCGAATATCGCGCCGTTGGCATCGGTTAAATGGACATGGATTTTGAGCAACTCAACTGGCACATCCGCATGAGCCTTTGAGACGCTTCTGCACCACTCAAATATCTCAACTGCTTTTCTCGTCCAGACTGCCCATTGCCCGAGCAAACCGCCCACGATACGCAATTCAACCTCAGAGCCAGCGACACTGAACTTGAAAGGCGTAACCAAATCCAAGATGATGTTGTCATCGTTGCCCGTGTAGAGCGCCACATCAAGCCTCCCAGACTCAGCTATAGCGCGCACAACATCGATGGTTTGGTAGCGGTTGAACGGGGCGATCTTAATGGCGACGAGTTCTTCAACCTCCTCAGCCAAGCGCCTCCAAAACGAATACGGTAAGATGCGCCCGCCAACGGCTGGCTGTAGGTAAAAGCCAAACAGCGGGATGACCTTTGAGACCTCCTTGCAATGGCTTATCAGCTCTTCTTCATCTGCGTCCTTAAGGGCGCTTAAGCTCAGCAGACCTGCATGGTAGCCAAGCTCTCTTGCGATTGTCGCCTCATTGATGGCTTGCTTTGTATCTCCACATATCCCAGCCACACGAAACAGTGGCATACCCCTTCTCTCATCCAGACGGTTCATCTCTTCAGACATCAACTCAAGCAGGGGACGAAAGAGCCCAACATCCCTGATCTTGAATTGAGTTGTGTGAACGCCAACTGCTATGCCACCCGCACCTGCATCACTGTAATAGCGACAGAGCGCTCTTTGACGGCGCTCATCCCACTTGCGCTCCTTCGTCAACGCTAAGGGGCACGCTGGTATGACCATCCCATCTTGCAACGCTTTCCTCAAGCGCTCCTCGAGTGGCATCTTCCATCAACTCGCTAAAAGCGTCCGCTTCGTTCCTCAAAGTGAGTTGGCTTGTCCCATGTCTCAAAGCCACGCATAAGCCAATCAGAGATCCATAATATCATCCTCTTGAGCGAGACCCTCGGGTAACCAAAGAGCATATGCGCAAGCTGTGCATTGCTGATGAGGGCATCTGGTGCCTCCTCACCAACAAACTTAACTTGGCGTCCCATAAGTCTCCCAAACTCCTCGCAAACCTCTCGCACACTCACAGTCTCTGGACCTGTGATGTTGATGATGAAGGGAGGACTGCTAACATGTGAGAAGCATTGCAATGCCATCGCCACAGCGTCACCTTGCCAAATGGCATTGAAAGCACCCATCGTCAAATCAATCTCTTCACCGTTAAGCACCTTCTTCGCCAAATCAACGAGGACTCCATAGCGCAACTCAACAGCGTAGTTCAAGCGCACAATCGCAACTTGAGTGCCATGTTCACGGCTGAAGTATTCAAATATGCGTTCCCTGCCAAGACAACTCATAGCATACTCGCCAATGGGCGACGGTGAATCAAACTCGGTTGAGCCCCCTCGCACAATCGGCGTCAGAGGATAAACATTGCCAGTTGAGAAGACTACAAACTTGCTCCACTTAAACCTGTTGCAAACGATTGCGGGTAGCATCGTGTTCACAGCCCAAGTCTTCCACTCCTGCCCAGTTGTGCCAAACTTCATCCCGACCATGAAGACTATGTTCTGAACATCTGGTAGCGCCTCAACTTGATGCTCATCGAGCAAGTCACAGGTAATCGTTTTAACGCCCCACTTTGAGAGCTTCTCCCTCAGCTCAGCAGATGTGAACCGAGAGACACCGATGACCTCGTTCTGTTTCCCAGCCTGCCTGAAGGCTCGCAACGCCATGTAAGCCAAGCTCGGACCCATCTTGCCTCCAACGCCCAAAACCATGATGTCGCCATCAAGTTTGGAGAGTGCGCTAACAACACCTTCTGTTGGTTCGCTTAACAGGTTTTCAAGCTCTTCAACTGAGCCGATCCTCTCTGGGAGCACTTGAACGACACCTCAATTGGTGGTTTTAGAATCGTGCTCTTCAAATGTGTGGGCACCGCTCGCATAAAACATGACTTCTTCCTCCGTGGCTTCATCAGCCTTGAGTTCATGGACAAGTTGACCAGAATGCATGACGAGTATTCGGTCAGCGAGCGTGAGCACCTCAGGTAGCTCTGAGGAGGCAAAGATAACTCCTGTCCCTTCTTCCGCCATCTGCCTTATCAACCTGTGTATCTCAGCACGCGCTCCAACATCAACACCCCTTGTTGGCTCATCAAGCAGAAGGAGCTTCGGGCGCATGGCAAGCCACTTTGCGAGCACGATCTTTTGTTGGTTTCCCCCGCTCAAGTTCTGTGCCGGCATTTCGGGGTTCGGTGGAACGATTTGTAGCCTCTCCCAAAGCCACTTTATTAGCTCCCTTTCTCTCCTGCGATGAATGAACTGCATAACCGACAAGGAGGGCAGTATAGGCAGGGTGGCGTTATGTCCTGCTGCCATCATGAGTATCAAGCCGGATGCTTTCCTATCTTCCGTCACCAAACCAATGCCATGCCTGATCGCCTCAATCGGCGACCTTATCCTGACCTGCTCGCCATCAATCTCAATCTCGCCTTTGACAATCCCCGGCGGTGAACCGAAGAGCGTCATCAAAAGCTCCGTCCTACCAGCACCCATCAAACCGAATATCCCGACCACCTCACCAGAACGAACATCAAAGTTTATGTCGCTCAAAATGCGTTTGCCGAAGGCTTCACGGCTGATAACACTTAAGTTGCGCACCCTGAGTATGACATCGCCTAACTTCTTAGCGCCCCTCTCAACAGCTTCGATATCGCGTCCGACCATCATCCTTGCGAGCGTGCGATGATCCACATCAGCGGTTCTAACAGTCCCAACAACCTTCCCATCACGCATCACTGTAACTCTGTCGGTTATGGTGAAGACTTCCCTGAGCTTGTGCGTGATGTAGATTATCGTCGTCCCAGTTGCTTTAAGCCTCCTGATGACATCAAACAGCTTCTCAACTTCGGCTTCCGTTAGAGCGGATGTAGGCTCATCCATGACGATCACCCTCGCTTTCAGCGAGAGCGCTCGCACTATCTCAACAAGTTGCTGTTTGCCAACCGAAAGTTCACCGATCCTTTGCCTCGGGTCAATTGTTGGGTCGAAGGGAGATAACAGTTCCTTAGCCATGTTGAACATCTTAGAGAAGTCAACGAATATGCCCCTCGTTGGCTCGCGCCCGAGGAATATGTTTTCGGCAACGCTGAGTTGCGGGACGAGGTTCAACTCCTGATGGATAACAGCTATGCCAGCGGAGATTGCGTCCTTTGGCGAGCGTATCCGCACTTTCACACCGTCGATGAATATCTCGCCCTCGTAATCGCTATAGACGCCACCGAGTATTTTCATCAATGTAGATTTCCCAGCACCGTTCTCACCAACGAGACCATGCACCTCGCCTTTCCTAACAAACAGGTCAACATGGTCAACCGCCCGCACACCACCGAAGTCTTTCACTATTGAGCGCATCTCAACTATGTATTCACTTCCACCCAAAACTCCTCACCACCAACCGTTGCAACGAAAGCCCCTAATTGAAGTGCCCCTCAATCAACCCTCGGAAGCACAATCGTCTGCTGTTTTTGATATCTTCCTTTCTTGTCAGCGTATGAGACCTCGCAAACGCCGTCAGCTTCTATGAAGATGACCTGAGCAATCCCCTCGCCTGCATAAACCTTCGCTGGCAACGGTGTCGTGTTTGAAATTTCAAGGGTTGCGTATCCTTCCCACTCAGGTTCAAACGGAGTCACATTCACGATGATCCCGCACCTTGCGTATGTGCTTTTGCCGAGCGTTATCGTTATCACATTCCTCGGTATGCGGAAGTATTCAATGGAGCGACCGAGCACAAATGAGTTTGGCGGTATGATGCAGTATTCGCCCTTGTGCTTGACAAACGAACGCTCGTCAAAGTTCTTCGGGTCAACAATCGTTGAGTAGGCGTTTGTGAAGATGAGGAACTCATCAGCGATGCGCATATCATACCCATATGATGAGAGCCCGTAAGATATCACGCCCTTGCTCACCTGCTTCTCCTCAAACGGCTCGATCATCCCGTGCTCAAGAGCCATCTTTCGTATCCACCAATCTGGCTTAACTCCCATTGCACCCTTCACCCCCTTGCCCTTGTTGATTTAGCTATGTGATGCCGAGTTCCTTCTTCACTTCTTCAAGCATCTTCAAATCCTCGTCTGACAATTTTGCCTTGGAGAGCAAATCGGGGCGGCGTAGGAGCGTCCTCTTCAGCGATTCCTTCCTGCGCCACCTCCTTATAGCTTCATGGTCGCCAGAAAGAAGCACCTCGGGAACTTCCCAACCACGAAACACCCTCGGACGAGTATATTGCGGATGCTCAAGCAGACCATCGGAAAATGATTCGCTCAAAAGCGATTCGATGTTTCCAAGCACACCAGGGACATGCCTGCTAACAGCATCTATGATGACCATCGCCGCTGGCTCACCACCAGAGAGAACATAGTCGCCGATTGATATTTCATCTGTGGCAAGGTGTTCCCTCACACGCTCATCAACACCCTCATAATGCCCACATATCAAGAAGATGCAACGCTTGCGCGAAAGCTCAACCACTACATCGTGGTTGAGAACCCTTCCTTGAGGCGAGAGCAATATGATCGGTGGCTCGCCGTATTCATCGGGCAAGTTGAATAGCACACTCTCAACAGCTCTAAATAGAGGTTCTGGTTTCATCACCATACCAGCACCGCCACCATACGGATAATCATCAACGACCTTGTGCTTATCGGGGGCGTAGTCACGGATGTTATGGCAATGCACCTCAACGATGCCCTTCTCAATAGCCTTCCCCAAAAGCGAGCACTTGAGAGGGCTGTCAAACCATTCTGGGAAGATGGTGAACACATCAAACCTTATCGCCATTGCATTCGTCACCCCGTTGGCTTAAACCAAACCCTTTGCGCCAGTTGCGCAATTGCTGGCGCACCTTCACCGATTGCAGTTGCGTTTGAAAAAGATACTGCCAAAACAGTGTCAAGCACTCGCTCACCCTCTCAGCCGAAACATCTCTTGGTCTTGAGCGTGTCACAGCGTAAATCCCGAAGCGCAGTGAATCGCTTATCAGAGCGACATCGCCCTTGCTCAGCTTGAAATCAAACCCTCGTCTATCGGCGCAAGCCTTGCAAAGCGTCCCACCTTGCGCTATTGATAAGTGCACCTCCTCGCCGAGCTCACGAGAACCACAACTGACGCAGAAGCCAACTTGTGGCATATAGCCCACGCGCTTTAGCAACCTGCTAATGAAAGCTGTTAAAAGCAAGTCAGCATCAACGCCCCTGTTGGCTATGCGGAGTGCCGAGAGCAAGTCATCGAACAAAGCGGGATCAGCCTCGCCATCTGGAACACTTTTGCTGAGCATCTCACAACACTGTGCGCACACCACCATCATCTCAACATCCCTGCGCAAACCTTCAAAAACCTCAATGATGCGCACCTGCGTCACAACTTCAAGTGTTTTCCCCTGTGCGAGGAAGTAATGCGCGTGTGTGAAGAGTTGCGTTGCTGGCGCAAGCCTCGTCAACGGGTTCCTCGAGCCCTTCGCTATAGCGCTCAGCTTGCCCATCTGGCGTGTGTAGATTGTGAGTATGCGATCCTTCTCACCATACGGTATGACACGCATAACTATACCTTCAACGCGATATGTCCTTGGTGCTGGTTGACGGAAAACGCCAACCGCATCATGGCTTGTCTGAGGCAACCTCTCTGGCAAGTTTTCCGACATCTCTCGTTCGCACCTCAGGCTACTTAATCAAAAGCTACCGATGCGATTGATGGCGCAAGGCTTTTATCTGGAGCGACAGCTTTGACGGATCTGAGTGTGGTATCCCGAGAGTAAAACAAAGGTCGATCGAATGCCCCGCTGTAACTGTATCAGCCACATGGCTCATGCGGTAGCCAACAAACTCAAGTTCCGTTCCATGTGCATCAGCCAATATGCGCAAGTGTCTCTTACCGTGCGTGTTGCTTTCGATCACCTTGACACCGAACAAGGCGAGCGTTGGCTTCGGGTTGCCGCACCCACAAGGCTCAAACAACATCATCTTGTGAGCAACATCTAAAGAGAGTTCGTTGGGATGAGCTTGAGCATCAATGCTAAGCGTTGGTGTAAGCTCAACTTCGCTGAGCCTTCGGCGAGCGATCTCGTTTATGGCAAGGCGCAACCTCTCTATGTTTTCTTCCCGTATGACCAATCCAGCAGCCATCTGGTGCCCACCGTAGCTCACAAGCAGGTCACTGCAAAAATCAAGGGCTGAAGTGATGTCAAACCCTTGAATGCTTCTGCAAGAACCCTTCCCAGTTTCACCTTCAACGGATATGAGTATTGCTGGGCGATGGAAGAGCTCAACGAGCCTACTTGCAACTATCCCGATGACACCTTGATGCCATCTGCGACTTGAAAGCACGATGACCAACTCACTGCTAAGGTCAACTCTTTCTTCCACAAGTTCGAGAGCCTCCTCGAGGACTCGCTCTTCCTCATCTTGTCTTTCCCTGTTCAACGCATCAAGCCTTGTTGCCAGTGCTTCAGCCTCCGTTTCGCTCCTTGCCAACAGCAACCTTAGAGCATCCCTTGGGTCTTCAATTCTCCCTGGGGCATTAAGCCTCGGAGCTATGATGAACGAAACATGGGCGCCAGTTATCCTGCTTGAGCGAAGCCCCGCACATTCCATTAGCTTCCTTAAGCCAACCCTCGAGCGCTTCGAAAGCGCATTCAAACCATGCCACGCAAGCGCCCTGTTCTCGCCAATGAGCGGAACTACATCCGCAACGGTTGCAATCCCAACCAGATCAAGACATAGCTCATCATTAAGAGGGCTTTCAAACTTCCCTTCCTCAGCTACGGCACATAAAAGCTTCAATGCAACGCCAGTAGCTGAAAGCTCCTTGAAAGGGTATTTGCAATCCATCCTCTTAGGGTTGAGGATGGCGATCGCTCTTGGGGGTAAGCCTTTCGGGGAATGGTGGTCAACGATGATTGTGTCGATCCCGAGTGACATTGCATACTCAACTTCCTTGCGAGAGGTTATCCCGCAATCGCAAGTTATCATCAGCGTCGCTCCAACGCTTTTGGCTGCGTTAACAGCCCTCATGCTCACCCCGTAACCATCAACAAACCTGTCTGGGATGAACCAATAGACTTTCGAACCCCACTGTGAGAGCTTGCTCGAAAGTAGTGCAGTTGCGCATATTCCATCGGCATCGTAATCGCCATGGATGAGTATGACCTCGCGGTTACGCAACGCCGAAATTATGCGTTTGACAGCCAAGCCCATATCAGCCATAAGGAATGGATCATGCAACCTCTCAATTGATGGCTTCATAAACTCCAAAGCCGAAGACGGCTCACTAAAACCGCGAGAGCATAAAACCCTCGCCACCAACCTCGGCAACCCCAAAGCCACCGAAAGGCGCTCAACATCACTCTCATCAACCGTTTTCATCTCCCAACGCATGTTCATGAAACTTCTATGCCCAACCATACCGTTATCATCCCTCTCGCCCCAAAGAACGCATATGGAGTTGGCTCACAGTTATCGTTCCTCTGCCCAAAAGCCGTATCGATAGCACACGCCACCCTTCCCTATAACTACGCACACGAAAACGAACGCTTAATCGACCCTCATCCTTGTGCACTATAACAGCTATTCCCTCCCCATCAATTGAAACATCAGCCTTCGCATCTTCGCATCCACTCGCATGAAGCTCGAAATCAACAGAGCCAGATGGCATCCAAACTGGCACTGTGATGACACTTGGCAATGTGACCGAAACCCCTTCAGAGCCACTCACATTCATCACAAACGATGGTTTCCCCTCTTCTGATTGTGCAGAGAAAAAGCATCTTAAGGACATGTGCAACCCTTCGTTCAGCGCTCCCTTCACAACCTCGTTAAGCGACTTCAAAAACGACTTCACATCCTCTGAAGCACACCTGTTGAAAATCTCAACCAACACTCGGCTTGAGTAATTGCGCTCGATGAGCTCGACCATGCCAAGGAAGGTGCGCATGCTCATCCTCTCCACCTCTTGACCTTTACTCCGCCCGCGCAACCACTCAAGGAAGGAGAACATGTCTTTGCCGAACTGCTCTAACACATATGCTTTTAGCACTCCACGCAGTTTGTTCACCTCGGCTTCAGGAGGCAGGTTAAGCTTACCGCCCTCAATCATTTCAAGCAACCATAGAGAGTTAAGGCGCTCACTCATCATGCCACCACAGTAGCGCTCATGTTCACCTTCAAACGGACCCAAAGCTACGAAGGCATGATGCCCATACTCGTGTGCAACTTCAATAAACCATTGTGCGAACTCCCTCTTCGGCTTTACACCTCTCCAATAGATGTGACCGACATCGCTGATTATGTTTGGCTCCCCACGCTCACTTAGCCAAATGCTTATTGGGGGAGACTCAACTGGGAGCAAGTTGGCTTTCAGGTAGCTACACCCCGTCGCCAGAGCAAACGCAAGGGAAACAGATTTTGCATCATCAAGCCAATCGCCACCCACGCCACTAAGCGTTCGTGTCCTAAAGTAGATGTGCGCAATTGCATCCCAACGCCCGCCATCAGCATACCTGTAGAGGACAAGCATCTGGTTGTATTGCTCAAGGAATTTGGGGTCGCGCCAGATAGGTAGAGGTGGGAAGCATGGTGTGGCGATGAAAACGGCTTTGAAAACATTTTCGCCATACTGAAGGCTTACCTCAACCTTCGGTGCATCGAGCAGGTTTATCGCCTCATCGCAAGTTGTTGGTGGCAACCACGCCGAGCTTAACCTCGGCAAACCACCTCTCAGTTTCACTGCCATCTTGTAGTGTGTTAAAGCTTCATCAAACATGCGCAGTGCTGCCAACCCATAAGCGAGCCATTCGTGTGCATAAGGGTTATCTGGATGTAGCTCAACGGCTCTCCTTGCAAGCTCGACACCTTTCTCAATGTTCCTATCAACAGTGAGGAGACGGATGACGGATTGCATCAAGGTGTCTTTTGTTCCCTCTGGAACTGCGGGTTCGCTCACAGTGGCTAAAATCAAAGCGAGGCTGAAGGACACAAACGAAATCGCAACCTTTAGGGCTTCAATGCGAAAGCGTTGCCTCAACATCCACATCACCGTCAATGGCATTTGAAAGAGTTGACCACTTGTTCAAATTCGTTTTCCCCTTCAGATGCTGTTATGGCGAGCACTAAGAAGAGGCGGTTCGTGTCATCGCACTTCCACATCAACCCCCGCAACCTCGGCATCAAGCTTCTCTTTGTGAGTTGGCGCAAAAAGAGTTGGAGTGTCTTCAAAGGCATTTTGGCTTTCCCAAAAAGCTCAATCCCTTCATGTGATGAACTGCCTAAGTGGACATGCCTATAGGAGACTTCAAACTTCTTCAGGTGCTCTTTTAGCACCTGCGCTGCAAGCTTGTCGAGCGTTGTCCCTTTTAGCATCAAGTCGGCGGTGCTCCAGCGTGCAACTTCAATCGAATCCTCATCGCCACGCTTAAACTGAAGCCTCACAAACCCAGCCTCGACCTTGTGCCCGCAGAGCCTCATTGAGGAATGAATTTTCAAATCCAGCCCGAAGAGCTTCCACCTATGCCATTCATCCTCGCTGTGGTCTGAAATACCTGTGAACAGCTTCTTAGCCAACTCCTTCAGCTTCTCGCCCCTAACACCGATCACATGGGCAGCGAGCACCTTGTTACACTTGCCACACCACCATAGCATCCCTTCCCCTATGTATTTGCCAGCCCAACTGAATGTGAGCACATCTCTGCCCTTAACTTGATGCCTGCCTACAAGCTTCGTATCTACGCTTTGGCTGAACTCCTCCCCTCTCCTCTTAGCTTCCTTAGCCATCTTCGATAAGATGGCTTCGGCTTGCTCGCGCAGGTTGATCTGTTGAATCGGCGATACAGTCATACAGCTCAGCTCAAAGCGAACCATCTCATCGTCTTCCATGCGTATGTAGCTTTCGTTTTGCGTCACGCGCAAGTGCGTCACATACCAATCATTTGGTGCAAACAGCGTAATCCCAGCCCACGCTAACTGTTGCCAGTCAGTTTGAGGGGTCTTCATCGCAACCCACCCATCAAAAGCTGAGCTTGCTTCGACGCATTGCAACGCTTTGGCAGATGCCGATGGCTATACAAGTTGCAAGCACATTGCTCCCACCGTAGCTTAGCAGAGGCAAAGGTATACCCGTTATCGGTAAGAGACGGATGGTCATCCCTATGTTGGTGACGATATGCACAAGGAGCATGAAGAAAACGCCGCCCACAATGAAGATGCCAAGCTCGTGCTCGGTTGAGCGCATGAGCAAAATCATGCGATGCAAAAGCAACATGTAAAGCAAGATGACAGACATGCTTCCAACGAACCCAAGCTCCTCTGATAGTGTGACGAATATGAAATCGGTATGCCGAGCTGGTATGAACTTCAGCTTGCTCATCTTCCCGTTGAACAATCCCTTCCCAGTCAGCCCACCTGAGCCGATCGCAGTTTGGGCTTGAATCAAGTGGTAACCTGAGCCGAGCGGGTCTGCGTATGGGTTGATGAATGCTATCAGGCGCTTCTTATGGTAATCTTTGAGCAAGCCCGTATGCCACCCGACAAACGCAATCACTAAGCATGCCAAAACAATTAAGGCGATGTGCCCCCTCCTTGCCCCGCCAATCCAGAGCATACCTAACCATGTGCTCAAAATGACGATGCTCGTCCCAAGGTCTGGTTGTGCCAATGTGAGCAAGACGGGGATCGAGACATGCATAGCGGTGCGCAAGATGAACTTCAAAGAAAGCAGTTGCTCCCTGTTATCTGCGAGCATCGCCGAGAGGGTTATTATGCATGCAACCTTTGCGAACTCAGATGGCTGAAATTGCAACGGACCAACCTTTATCCAACGCTGAGCCCCACCAGTCTCCCTCCCCACGATGAGCACAAGGAGAAGCAAAACCAATGTGGCGCCATAGATCCAAGAGCTGAACTTCGTCAAGCGTTGGAAGTTGATGAGGGCAACACCAAACATCGCTACCAACCCGATGCACATGAAGAAAACCTGTCGCTTAACATAAGCGAGCGAATCACCATATGTTGCGCTGAAGAGCATGAGCACTCCGATACCCATCAAGACGATGGTTATAGCGAACATGGCGAAATCGAAGTTGCGCACCTGCCGTCTCTCAAGCACCTCGAAATCCCCTCGGAGCGAATGGAGTTAAGGCTACGATCGCTTTACAAGTCAACATCTGGCAAGCATGAGAGCGACTTTAAAAGCTTTTCATCTGACATCACCGCGTCTTCCATCCTCCCACTGAGATACTCCTCATATGCCGATAGGTCAAAGTAGCCATGCCCGCTGAAGTTGAAGGCTATAACTTTCTCCTCACCAGTTTCCTTGCACTTCAACGCCTCATCGATGACAGCCTTGATGGCGTGGGCTGTCTCTGGGGCTGGCACAACGCCCTCAACTTGCGCGAATGTCACAGCAGCTTCAAACACGGCTCTTTGCGGGTATGCGATGGCTTCTATGATGCCCTTGTGGTAGAGGTAACTCACAAGCGGAGCCATCCCGTGGTAGCGTAAGCCACCTGCATGTATTCTCGGAGGTATGAACTCGTGCCCGAGTGTATGCATTTTGAGCAATGGGGTCATCTTAGCGGTGTCTCCGAAATCGTATCTGTAAACGCCTTTTGTGAGGGAGGGGCATGCGAGCGGTTCGACAGCGATTATGCGAGGCTTCCTTTTGCCCTCAAGCTTGTCTTGGACGAAAGGAAAGACGAAGCCTGCGAAGTTGCTTCCGCCACCAACGCAACCGACAAGCACATCAGGGTATTTGCCTATCATCTCGAACTGCTTCTTCGTCTCAAGTCCGACTATCGTCTGGTGGAGCAGGACATGGTTCAAAACGCTCCCGAGGGAGTATTTCGTGTCCTCGTGTGTGACAGCATCTTCGATGGCTTCACTTATAGCGATTCCGAGGCTCCCTGGAGAGTCTGGATCTTTTGAGAGGATGCCCCTGCCAGCGTTTGTGCGGTCGGTTGGACTCGGAAAGACTTCGGCACCCCAAATGTTCATCAGCACTTTCCTATACGGCTTTTGCTCATAGCTCACACGCACCATGTAAACTGTGCACTTCAACCCGAACAAGCAACATGCAAAGGCGAGCGCACTACCCCACTGTCCCGCACCTGTTTCCGTTGTGAGGCGTTTTATGCCCTCGCGCTTGTTGTAATATGCCTGTGCGACTGCTGTGTTCGGCTTGTGGCTTCCTGGAGGGCTTAGGCTCTCATTCTTGTAGTAGATTTGGGCGGGCGTTTGAAGATAGCTTTCGAGCTTTCTCGCACGCACAAGCGGTGTGGGACGCCAAATGGAGTAAATCTCGAGGACCTCCTCAGGTATCTCAATCCACCTCTCTTTGCTCACCTCTTGCTCTATCAGCCCTATCGGGAAGATGGGAGCAAGGTCATCTGGCGATATCGGTTCTAAGGTGGCTGGATGAATGACTGGTGGCAAAGGTTCTTGAAGGTCAGCTTGCAAGTTATACCAATACCTCGGCATCTCCCTCGGAGATAGCATGACTTTATTGTCCCCGCTCATGTCCATCTCTCCTTTCAGCAAGGATTGTTACCGCTCAGCGAATCGCCCGAGAGCCATCGTTGAAAAACGACATCACAAAAAGTATAACCACCTGTCCACACATTGAGGCGATGCCCCACAAACGATGCCGAGCAAAGAACTTTAGAGGTTGAGGAAATGAAGCTAACAGGTTGAGGGCATTAGAAGCGCCTGTTTGCACCTCTTATTGGTCCTGCAGTTTGCATCATATCGGTGACCAAGTCACACACGAGTGGGTCTTCTTTAAGGCGCTTCAGTGCTGCATCCGCGATTTGTTTAACCCGTTGCCGTGAGAGGTTAAGTATCCTGCCTATCTCTTGGTATGTGTATGGCTTGCCATCCTCAAGCCCGTAGCGAAGCTTTATAACGAGCCTGTAATTTTCCGGTAGCTTGCTCAGGGCTTGCTCAATCTCCTCCCTGCTTCTCATCTTCATTGTTACCTCTTCAGGTCCGAGGGAGTGCTTATCTTCGATTGCATCCGCAAGAGTCATCTTCTCATCGTCATCAACAGGTTCATCAAGCGACATGATTTGGTATGGGTAGGACATATATTGCTCCACCAAATGCTTTTGCATACGGATGCTCCTTGAGAGTTCGTCAACAGTTGGTTCTCTGCCGAGCTCCTGTGCAAGCATGTCCTTTACCCTGCTCATGCGGTGAACCAGTTCCGATATCCTTGTCGGGAGCTTCACAAGTTGCGACTGTGCCTGAATAGCTCTTACAACGGCTTGTCTGATCCAGAGTGTGGCGCATGTGCTGAATCTGCAGTCCCTGCGCCAATCAAATTTATCAACCGCTTGTATCAAGCCAATGTTTCCCTCTTGTATCAAGTCGCTCAGCGAGACACCATAACCTCTATACCTGCGCGCTATGCTCACAACCAAGCGCAGGTTGGATTCAACAAGTATCATGCGAGCTTCTTCGCCATCCCGAATAACCTTGCTCAGCTCCATTCTCTTTTGCGGAGTGAGAGAGCCCTCGGCTGCGAGTTGCTCAAGCTCTTGCTGAGCTTGTCGCATAGCTTCTATGCGCTTTGCGAGCTCAATCTCCTGTTCCTTTGTCAGCAGTGGGCGTTTCCGCAACTCCTTAGCCCACGCTGCCATCGGATCTTCAATCGCTACATCCCTTCGCCTCAACACCGGTTCTTGAAGGGGCTCGTTACCAAAACCATCGTCATGGGAGAGTTCGTCGCCGTTATGTTCCGCTGTAAACTCCTCATCGTAGTAGCTCATGAGAGCTCTCTTCGGACGCCTTCCCCTGCGCTTGATGGGTGGGTGCGAACATCCTTTCAGGTTGCTGTTGGAGGCTTTAGCGAGGCTTCTTTTTCTTCTCGTAGTGTGCCCTTGCGCCTCCTCCCGTGATGCTTTCAATATCTCGGTGAGAGAAACTTTTCTCTGGCGAGGCATCAACACCGCCTCTCGTCATCAGTTGTTGCGAAAATATTGTCACTATTAGTATAGCGACTTTCGGGCGTTTGTTAAAAATGAACGGCTACACACCATAGAGCTTCCTCATCCAAGGGTCGCTACCCCTGCTTAGCTGAGAGGGCTAACTTCGCTGCCTGAACTGTGTTGCGCATCAGCATGATGACGGTGAGCGGTCCAACGCCTCCGGGGACTGGCGTTATAGCTGATGCAACCTCTTTCACAGATTCAAAATCGACATCGCCAACTATTTTATCGTCAACCCTGTTTATGCCCACATCAATCACGACTGCACCCTCTTTAACCATGTCGGCTTTGATGAGGTGTGCTTTCCCAACAGCTGCAACGAGTATGTCGGCTTGGCGTGTCACCTCGGGCAAGTTAGCGGTGCGTGAATGGCATACGGTCACAGTGGCATTGCGCTGAAGTAGCAATATCGAAAGCGGCTTGCCCACGATATTGCTCCTCCCAACAACGACTGCTCTTTTGCCTTCAATCTCGATCCCGGAGCGATCGAGTATCTCAATTATGCCAGCTGGTGTGCATGGCACAAACCTGTTCCTGCCTATGAACATCCACCCAACATTCACTGGATGAAATCCATCAACATCTTTGTTTGGGTCAATGTGCGAGATGACAACCTCGGGGTCTATATGGCTTGGCAGTGGCAGTTGAACTATGATGCCATGAACTGACTCATCCTCGTTCAACTGGGTGACTGTATCAATGACCTCTTTCTCCGAGGCGCTCTCTGGGAGACGCTTCACTATTGAGCGTATGCCAAGCTCCTCGCACTTCCTCCCTTTGTTCCGAACATAAACCTCAGAGGCTGGGTTCTCACCGACAAGCACCACGGCAAGACCTGGAGTTATGCCATACTTCTCCTTCAGCTCATCCAACTCCTGCTTTATCTCCTGTTGGATCTGAGAAGCGATTGCCTTCCCATCAAGTATGCGAGCTGGCATGCCTTGTCCCCCCTTATGGTTGTGATTCGCAGTTTGGGACAGCTCGGGACATTCCCACAGTTAGGCAGTTGCAACGCCATAGCCACTTATGCAACTAAAGCACACACGATATTGAAAGCAAGATGCCCATTGCGAAATGCGTGATGATAGTCATGGCGCAAGCAATCTTCATCGTGTCGTGCCCGAAGAATACATGGCGCACAACACTTGCCATCGCCAAAAGCGCTGTCGGGAAAGCTACCAACCCGAGCAACAAAGATGACGAATGGAGCGCCAACGCTGTGAGCGTTAACCAAACGAAAGCGCATGTGACAATGATGCAGTAGCAGATGGCTGATGCTTTCTTCCCGAGCCTCACAACCAAATTGCGCTTACCAGCACGCTCATCGTAAGGCGCATCTGGGATTTCGTTTACCCAAAGCACAGCCACTATGAGCAACGCTATCGGAAGCGAAGCTATCAAGACGCGCCAATCAAACCCCCTTGATTGGACATAGTAGGCACCGATGGTTGGCAGTATGCCGAACGCCAATCCGACAGCCAACTCCCCCAAACCACGATGCGCAAGCATTATCGGAGGCGCGGTGTAAAAGTAAGCGAGGAAGACGCCAGCAACACCTATAAGCAGAAGCGCCATTCCTGTGACCTTAACAAGCCATAGCCCGAGTAGCGAACCGAGGATGAGCGATGCAACACCGCTCAACAACATAGTCGTCGGGCTCACTAACCCTTCCTGAATCACCCTGCTCCCACCTGTGAACGGTCTTACCGGGTTCTCTTGAAACCAATCAGCGCCTGAGAGATGATCAAAATAGTCGTTGAGCATGTTTGCACCAGCATGCAAAAGCAACATTGAAATGAGTGTGCATAGAAAGAGCGATAGATCAAACAGCCCATTGATCTTCCACGAAAGCGAAGTGCCCACAAGTATTGGAGCTATCGTTGCTGTGAAGAAGGGTGCACGCACCATCCGCAACACGAGCATGGTCGCTCTAAGCGAACTCAGCATGGCGTTCACCCGTAACTCAATTATGGCACGATGCCTCAGAGGCACGGCGTTAATAAACTTACCAAATGGATGACGCAAACGGAGCATCAGTTATGGGCGTAAGTTGTGTAAGCCAATGAAACTTCGCCTTAGGAGGGATGAGAGATGAGCCGACTATCTCAGCGACTGCGGCGCAAGCTCGTTGAGATTGCTTGGAGCGCGATAAGGTCAGCGGTCTTGAACACTGAGATGCCCGAGTTCGATGTGAGCGAGCCAGAACTGCTTGAGCGATGTGGTGCGTTTGTCACACTCAAGCGCCGAAGGGATGGTTCACTCAGGGGTTGCATAGGCTATCCGTATCCTACAAAGCCACTCTGGGAAGCCGTAAAAGATGCAGCCATATCGGCAGCTCTCCACGACCCGCGTTTTCCGCCAGTCTCACCGAGGGAGCTTGATGAGCTAACTCTTGAGATCTCTGTCCTCTCACCGATGGAGCAAGTTAAGGACATATCCGAGATCCAAGTCGGGCGTGATGGGCTCGTTGTTCGCAAAGGACCGTTGGCTGGTCTTCTGCTCCCGCAAGTGGCAGTTGAGTATGGTTGGAGCAGGGAGGAGTTCATTAGCCATACATGCATTAAGGCTGGATTGCCACCAGATGAATGGAAGCGGCGCGGTGTTGAAATATTTCGCTTCACAGCGGAAGTGTTCGGAGATGAAGATGTCAAAGAGCAGGCGCAGGAGTGAGCCCTCAAGATGACCCACCTTTGGAGGCTCAAGAGGAACGAAAAGGTTGAACCAAGTGACTGGGTGGTTGTTGTAGCGCGAGGGCTGACATTACTGCTCCTCATATCGCTTGTTGCGCGGGGATGGATCGGTGAAGTGACAGCTTTGAACGCGCTCGCTTTGCTTTTCGCCCTCCTCTTTGATGCTGTAGCCATAATGGCGCATTGGAAAGGTATCCCATTGAGGGCTTGCTCGCTCATCGCTGATATGCTCTGGATAGGGCTGTGGATGATAGCTGAGTCTGAACATGCTGTTCACTTCTACCCGTTGCTTTTGCTCATCGTCATTTCTTCTGGCATGTGGTATCGCTTAGTCGGCGCTTTCGCAACGGCGACTGCCTGCGCCATGTTCTACCTTTTGCTCTCAATCAACACAAACACTGCAGGGCAACCTTGGGCGATTGCAAGCGCGCTCTCTTTCCTATTCATCACGGCACTGCTCGTTGGATACATGGCTGAAGCCAAGTTGACTGCAGAGCAAGTTGCAACTCGCTACCGCTATGAGATGTTTATCTCGGCGGATTTGCACAGGCGCATGACGCCAAAAAGTTTACCGAGCATTAAATGCTGGCAGATAGCGAGGGAGAGCATACCAGCGAGAAGTGAAAACGCTGGTGGCGGTGATTTCCATGACTTCATCGTCTGCGATGATGGTAGCATCGTGATAACAGTTGGAGATGTTTCAGGCAAAGGGGTGGATGCTCAACTTAAAGTGCCATTGGTAAAATCCGCTATAAGGGCAACGGTGAAGTTGGGTCGTGAGCTACATGATGTTGTGAAGCATGCCAACTCCATCCTCGCAAGCGAGTTCTCGGATGAAGACTTCGCTGGCGCTGTCCTTGTGCGCCTTAAAGAGGGCAACGGCTCTGTGGAGGCAGTTAACGCTGGTCATTTGCCAATCCTCATATTGCGCTCCGATGGCAGTGTTGAGCACATCGATGCCTCAGGTCCACCGCTCGGTATACTCAGCAATTCAGACTATGCTCAAACGCAGATGGAAATGCAGGCGGGAGATTCAATCGTCATGCTCACTGATGGGCTGATTGACGCAAGGAGCGCGGAGGGCGAGACATACGGTGTTGAGCGGGTCAAAAAGTTGCTTAGCCGTATCCGTCATCTTATGCCACATGAGATAGCGTCATGCGTGGTTGAGGATGTGCGACGCTTCCAAGGTTACATCCTGAGCGATGACATCACAATCGTGGTAGCCAAATACATACCCAGCGGGAGCATCACAAATGATGATGCACACAAACTGCAACACAGCGAACAATAAACTCACCCTGTGGATCTTCCTCTGCCTCTACCTATTGCTCAAACTTGTTTTGCCCATCATCCCGATACCGCCAAGCTTCATTTCCGTGTATCTTTCGATGCTCATGCTTACAGCGTTGGCTTTCGCCTTTGCAAGGGCGGTGGCAATAACTGCTTACGACGCGCGGAGGGATGCACTTGGTATCATACTTTCGGTTTTTGTTTGGGGATGCGGGTTTGGCTTGGGCGAGATCAGCAAGCATCCTTTGGCTCAAAGGCTTTCGGGTGTGGCGCAAGAAGTTGGGTTGCTCTTTGTGGCATCAATCAGTGGCAAGCTAACATCGCTCATCATACGCGAGGGAAACTTGCTTCTCCCATCGGCTATCACGATGATCTCCATTGACATATGGGCGGTTAACATAGGCAGGACTACCCCGCAAATTGCTGAGAAGGCAAGCAAGCTCTTCAAAGCCGCGACGATTGAACTGCCAACAGCTGGCGCGAGTGTGATGCCTGCGCCAACTTTGCTTGTCGGTTTCGGTGATATCTTCTTTACAGCGATGTTGCTTTCTGCGATGAACCGCTTCCGACTCGATGTTCGCATCTCCTTTTGGCTTGCCACCATAGCAGTGGCTCTCGGGCTAACATTTGTTGCCGTTACAAACGCGCCAGTAGCTGGCTTGCCTTTCATAGCCATAGGGTTGCTCTTACCGAACTTAAAAAAGTTCAAACTGACAAAGCGTGAATGGCTCGCAACAGCCTCTGTCACCATCATGCTTTGGCTTCTCCTATTCGCCCTTTGGACACTCCTCAAGAGATGAAGCCGTCACCATTCAAAGCTTTGCTACTGAGACAAAAGCAAGTTACTCGCCCTTGGCTTAACACAGCATTGGTTGCTTGAAGGTGAACCAATGCGGTTGTTAGGCATTCAAACTCGTGAGGATGTGCTATACCGTTGCGAGCATTTAGCAGTGGAGTTTTTTCACTGCACCATAACAGTTATGAAGTTGACCCCCGGCTTTAGCTCCAACTCCTCTGTGAATATCCCTTTTTCATCGCCCACAGTTTTCCCGTTGATGTTCAGCTTGACACCCGGGGCAACTGCACCTACAACAACCACCTTGCGCTCAACATCCCTGTCTAAGAACCTCGTCATGATTGTTGCAGCTTCAGCCCTTGACAAGAAGTGCCTCGGCTTGAAGCGCTTCTCCACATGACCGATTATGGGCTTCCCTGATGCCTTCGGTGCTTCTGTCGTAGCAACAACGATGTATCCCCTCGCCCACTTTGGTATTTCCTCATCGTCCTCAAACGGTGTTGGCGCATTCTCAACCTCCTTCACTTTCTCCTCAATTCCGAGTGCCCTAACAATCATCGCCGTAGCCTCAGCACGAGTCAAGTTATGTTTCGGCTTGAAAGATCCATCGGGATAGCCATAGACGAGCTTCCTCGCCTGCGCCTCAGCTACATAGCCTGCAAACCAATCCTTCGGGCTAATGTCAACGAATGTTGGTATGCCGGCAAACTTCCTATGCGGTAACGGCAGAGCCCTCACATTCGCTGAGAGCGTTATCTGCCCACCGCCCTCCGTGACAGCCACAACCTGAATCTCATACTGTCCTGGCTCAACCCATGTGCCGTCGTCTGCCTTCCCATCCCACGATATGTAATACTGCATTGGCTTGCAATGCTTATCCTTCACCAGGTGGGCTACACGCTTGCCTTGTGAGTCAAGGACATAGATGTTAACGATTGCTTCAGCCGATAGCACATAACCGATGCGCACGCTGTCCATGTTTTCCATAAGGTCGGTCGTCAAAACGAGCATCTTCGTTGCCTCGGCTCTCGTCACATACCTGTTTGGGCGAAATGCATGCTCTGGGTAACCATGCACAATCCCGAGCCCCTGAAGCCTATCGACTGCCCTTTGATACTCCTCGGACTTCACATCGAGCAACGGTAAGCCTACCGAGCGCTTCACGACGAAGGAGCTTGGGAAAACAAAGATGGCAGAGAGCGCTGATGAAACAACCTCAATCGTCGCAGGCTCGCTCGCGAGCTTCACCGATGCCCCTTCATACTCAGCAGTCGCGATGAAGCCAAGCCTTTCTTTGACAGCAAGATCTCTTGAGAGCAAAACGGAGAAGGTAAGCTCACAGCTCTCGCCACCCTTAAGCTCGTCCAAACGCCATGTCAGTCTCCTTGATGCGGGGTCATAATCGCATTTCGGCTTCGGAGAATCACTAACCAGCTCAACCTTCTCGGGAAGCGAAACCGTAACCACAAGACCATGCGCATCCGCACCGTCATTTTTCAACCTCACCTTCAGCCAAACTTGAGCGCCAGCAACCGCTGTAGGTGTGTCTGCGATTATCGCGACCGAAAGAGCTGGTTCCTTTTGACCTTCGGGCTTCGCTGTCGCCTCTTTTGTCTCCCCCTCCTTACCAGTCTCCTCAGGGAATTCTGGTAGCTCTATCGGCGGGCGCAAAGCTTCCCCCTTCACTTCCTCCTTCTGCTCGGCTTCCTTCCTCTCCTCCGTTGGCTTCGCCTCCACCTTCACTGGCACTTCATACTTTTCTTCGCCCACCCACAACCGAAGCATTGTCTCGCCAGCGCTCACACCTTGAATTGAAATTCTTTCACCAGAGAGCAAGAGCAAGGAGGCAACCCGTGAATCTTCAACGACGGCTTTCCTTAACCCTTTAACCGTCAATTCAACCGAGCTACCTGCGTTAAGCCTGATCTCCGAAGGCAGTTCCAATTGGGCAACGCAAAGATTGAGCGACACAACAACAGCAGTTAAAGCAGACAGCATAACGAGAGCCACTTTCCCTAAGCGCATCGCCCATCTCACCTACCTCCAAATGAAGTTGGCTATAACAGACGCCGTGAACAACCAACCAAAACTATGCCACATCCGTAGTGCAATGGTCATTCGGTATCACATTGGCAATAGCACTGCCACCGCTGCACATCTCAAGTAACGCTTTGCAACTGCAAGGACATCTTGCGCACTCAATGCTTCAATTGAATCGCGCAGATCGAAAAGCCTTCGCGGGCTAATGCCGTTCACCTCAAGGCGCGCAAGGATTGTGCTCAACTGACTTACATCCTGCATGCTCATCTCGAGTTTCGTTATCGCCATCTGCTTCGCATACTTTAACTCGTCAACCGATACCTCCTTCAGGTGCAACTCAAGCAATAGCTCCTCAAGCGTTTTCCTTACAGCCTCAATCTTCCCGCTCTCCGTAGCAATGTGTATGAGCAATTCGCCAAAGTCTGCACCGAGCTCACAGTCAGCTTTTGCGTAGTATGCCCATCCGTGCATCTCTCTAAAGTGTTTGTAGAGCCTGCTACCCACACCATCCCCGATGATGCTCGAAAGCACCAGCAGTTTTGGGGCATCGGGGTCGTTGATCCCGGGGACGGCAAACGCTACGAGGATTTGCGCAAGCTCACCATAGAACTGACGGACACTATGCTGTGGTTCATTGCGTGGCGAAATCTTCACGCTCTCAATGGCTGGCGCTAACCCGCTTGGTAACGAGCGGAATGTAGCAGTCAACTGAGTTGTCGCAAGCTTGACATCCACATCCCCAGCAACGCATATGCTCATGTTCCCTGCGCGAAAATAAGCATCGAAGAAATCGAGCAGGTGTTCCCTCCTTATCCGCTTGACAGTGCGCTCATAACCGCATATTGGACGCGCATAAGGCGATCCACTGAAGAGCATCTCCCTCACAGATTGCTTCGCCCACAGAAGTGGAGTTGTTGAGAGCATCTTTTGATAAGCCAGTGTTTTCACCCTCGCCACTTCAACGCATCGCTCGTCCAAGGATGGACGGATGAGGACATCGGAGAGAAGTTGAAGAGCTGTGTCGAAGCCTTGTGGCGAACTGACGACTTGAAATATCAGGCAATCTGGCTCAACTGAGAAAGTCAGCTTAGCACCCGCAAGCGAGAGCGTTTGAATTAAATCGTCCTCTTGCTGTAACCTCGTGCCAGTTACAAGCGCTTGCGAAAGCATGAAGCGAACCCCCGAAGCATAAGCACCAAGCTCATGTTCCGCACCGAGTTTGATAGCAACGCTCACGCTTATTATCGGAGCTTGCTTGACTTGCGCTATTACGCACCTCAAACCGTTTTTCAACATGAAGCGCTCAATGTGGAATTGCTCAGCCTCTGAGATGTGGAGCAAGGCAAGCAAGAGCAACCACACAAACATAACGCAAGTTTTCATCTGCGACATCTTAACATGAAACCCACCACGCATAACTCATCATCCGTTTAGAAGGAGTTCACATCGGTTCGATCACGACTTCGTCACCGATCTTTATGCCAAGTTCACCGGAAGCGTTGCCACAGTTAACCGCTATCTCAAGCAATCCGTAGCTGTTGAATATGATCAACGGCTCACCTGCTGGCACATCCCCGTATGCTTTTGAGAGCCTTTCAAACTCAACCCCCTTCACCTTCGCCTTCCATGCCTTTGGGGCGACATCGGCAAGCCACTGCTCGAACTCAAGCAAGTGCAAGCTCGTTATAGCGTTTCCAAACCAATCAATGTGCACCACTTCAGCAACGAGCTTATCGCCCACGCGTTTTGCTGACAGCCTCGGTAACCGCTTCAACTCATGCTCTGGTATTTCATCACCGAGTTCGTGGAGTTCGACACCACAAGCTATATGCCCAGCTACGGGTGCAAAAACATCGCGCCCGTGGAATGTTTGGCTGACAGGTTGCATCATAAAGCGCCTGTTGGTGATTTTAATGGCTACTTCCACACCGTCATCATCGAATGCCCAAGACATCACACCGTTGTTTGGACCAACAAATGTGTAGCGCCTCGTGCGCACCACAATCGGATACCTTTCAGTTCCAACGGTTGGGTCGACAACAACGCAGAATATCGTTCCGTGTGGGAAATAGCGATATGAACCCCACAGTATAAGCGAAGCACCTGTTATCGACTGCGGTCTAACGCCATGAGTTATGTCTATGACGAGCGCATGCGGTGCTATGGAGGCTATAACGCCTTTCATCGTTCCCACATAACCATCGTGGTAACCGAAGTCGGTTAGGAGTGCTATTACAGGGCGCTTTTCAACACCTTCACAAGTTTCGGCATCATGTTTTACCATACGGCTCAACCTCTTCTTGGGGCACTAAACGAGGTGGAGCCGGGCTTCGCATCATCTTTTCAACCTCGCTCTTAGAGCCACCACCGTTTTGCATCTGCTCCGAGGGCTCTTCCTTTGGGGACTCTCGTGGTGTTGATACTGTCGGCAAAACCATCTCTGGAACCTGCGGCAGTTCATGTGACATTTCCTCTGGCACTTCTTCACGATAGCGTTTCCTCTTCCGCACCACCAGAGCTTTCTTTTGCGGTCTCCTGACAGCTTGCATGCCTATAGCTTCTTCGATTGCGCTGATTTTCAAATCCCAAAGGTATCTTCCGAATGTTTCGCCGAGCATCCGTTCAAGCACTTCCGCAGCCTTCTCTCTGTCTGGAAACCAATAGTGTGAAACTGGTCTTCCGGGGAGTGTTTCCGTCTCAATCTGTGACACATCAACCTGCTCAGCGAAGCCTGCCAAGCTCATGAGTTCCTTTATCGTCATGTTCGTATCCACATACTTGTAAAGTGAGAGTATGAGGCTTGGCAACCTGGGCAACATAGCTGGGCTTGTGAGGCGGGCTGCGAGTGCCTCTAAGAACTTGCGCTGTCTCCTTGTCCGCCCGATGTCCCCCTCGGCATCGTGCCTGAAACGCACATACTGATGCGCCTTATCACCATCGAGCCACTGCCACCCCTTCTTCAAGTGAATGTGCAAGTTGCCCCAGTTGTCATCATAGTTCATGTCCTTCTCAACATAGAGCCAAACGCCACCAATTGCATCCACTATCTTCTTGAAGCCCTCAAACGATGTCCTTGCGTAATAGTCAATGTGTATGCAAAGTTGATCCTGCAGAACCTCGATGAGCTTCTCGGGACCACCGAAGGAATGTGCTGCATTGATCTTGTGCAAGCCATGTCCGTTTATGATGACGGCTGTATCACGAGGTATTGAGAGGATGCTCACCTTGCGCTCCGAACGGCACAAGCTGACTACGATGATGGTGTCAGCCCTGCCGTGCGTGTTCAAGATGCGCCTGTGACGGTCGTAATCGCGATCCCTGCCTATGAGGAGGATGTTAACCCTGTCTTTACCAGCGAACAATACCTCTGGTGGCATTACGAGCCTACAAAACGCCCCAGCAAGATGGCGCATTAGCGATTTCCTTTTCCTCTCAGCCGAATGCCAACCATGCCATATCCCAAGCACCATAGGTAGAACGAAAACGCATATGAGGCTGATGGAGATGAAAACCACCTTTCTCTTACGGTTCTGCGTCTGGGAGAACTTTTTATCGTCCACGCTACTTTTCACCTCATACTTGGCAAGCTCATTCAGCCTCTCCCTCAGCCCTCTGCGATTCAAATCCATCCCTCCCACCCCCAAAACCCAACATGTGAAACTCCTCGGCTCATGAGCTTACCTCTACGAGCTTCCCTGTGAGCACGGATTCCTTTTCCTTAAGGCATATGAGGAGCGAGTTCCTCGCAGCCTCTCCAGAGATGATCTCAGGCTCAACACCTTTGCTTACGCACTTAACAGCGTATGAGAGTTCTTCAACGAAAGCATCTTTCTGAGCCACCTTCACTTGCTTCTTCTTACCGTCGCTTGTGAAGAGTAGCGGTGGGTTGCCCCAAAGCGAATCAAAGCGCACCGTCGCACGCTCGAAGTAAACCGCATAGCCATGTTCAAATGTTAAGCCGGGCATTGCTATCATGCCCGATTCAGCACTCACACACAGATCTGCATCATCAAAAATGTAGTGGGTGAAGATGTATTCAACATCGCCGTTCTCACCGATCAAGCCCCTTGAGAAAACCGCCTTCGGCATCCCGAAGAGGTATTGAACGAAGTCACTATCGTGGATATGTAAGTCAATGACTGCCCCACCACTCTTTTGCGGGTCTGAGAACCAATCGCTCCAAGTTGGTCTTGTGATGACACGCTTGAAGAATGCGCCTCTTATCCTGCCATACTTACCTTCCTGCTGCATCCGCTTTATGAGCGCAAACTCCGGGAAGAAGCGCAGCACCTGTCCAACCATGAGAAAGCGCTTCATCCTCTTTGCAGTTTCTATCATCCTGTCAGCGTCTTCGATGTTAAGGGCGATCGGCTTCTCAACGAAAACATGCTTGCCGTGTTCCAAAGCCTTTATCGCAGCCTCTGCGTGAAGATACGATGGCAAGCAAATGTCGATCATGTCCAAGTCTTTGTCCGCAAACAGATCATCGAGGTTGTTGTAGCGTCTTATGCCACTTAAGTCTTCAACACCGCCTATTGGTGTTGGCAGGTTGCCACCAACTGAGCGCCAATCGCCTTGCAATTTCCTCGGGTCTCTCGTTGCAACCGCTTCAACCCTTGCGCCACGAATAAGCTTGTAAGCCCTAAAGTGCGTAACGCCCATGAAGCCAAGCCCCGCAATGCCGATGCGCACCGCCATAGCTACATCACCTCCAGCTATGGCTTCCTTTCAACCCCATGTCTTCTCGGCTTCGTTGGCAATGTGATTTGCATATCTTGCAAGCACGAAAAGCAAGTCAGAGAGCCTGTTAATGTATTTGAGCGCCTCCTTGTTTATTTGCTCGCTCCTGCTAAGGTGAACGAGTGAACGCTCAGCACGCCTGCAAACAGCACGAGCAAGATGAAGCAGAGCTGCACCCTTCGTGCCACCCGGAAGGACGAATTTGCTCAACTTCGGCAAGCGCGCCTCAAAAGAATCTATAAGCTCCTCAAGCATTGCGGTGTGGCTCTCATCAATGCGATACTTTGTGCCATCTGACGGCTCCGATGCGATATCGGCACATAACTCAAAAAGCTCGCATTGGAGTTGGATGAGCAACTGCTGTAACACTTCATCCTGAATAAAAGCGACGGCGACGCCAATGACGGAGTTGAGCTCATCCAAATCGCCACATGCTTGGATGCGCAACGAATCTTTCGGGACAAGCCTCCCTCTGGAGAGCTTTGTCATCCCGCTGTCTCCAGCGCGAGTGTAGATACCCATCTTGAATCACCTCTATGAAAGCCCATAAGGGCGGGATTATTGCAAGTAGCATAACTATGCCAATCATTTGCACCGTGAGCATCTTTATGCACCTCACCAATTGCAAATATACCACCATCTCACTGACCGCTCTCATCTCTCCCCTTCACATCGTCCTTTTGCGCACCCTTTTGAGGAGCGCTTACCTCCTGTTGACCTGCGTTTTTATCCTCCTGCTGGACGGCAGTATGCGAATCAACTCTCGCTTCGCCACCTTGTGTTGCAATATGCGAGAAAGCGATTGCGCATCCCAGAAGTATACAGCACAACCCACCGATAGCACACATAGCGCGCCCTGCCCACGCGAACTGCGGGAAGAGGAAGGAAAACCCTACAAGCGCCCACCCGCCAGCGTTGATTGCCAAACTGCCAGACATCTTGCTGTGCCTCACTTCGTAGTATGCAATCAAATACCAAATCGCAACGAACATGCACGGTAAGAAGTTGAGCGCATCACACACCCGCTCACTGATCAGACCGAGCAAATAAAATCCACCTACGCACACAGCGTATGAGGCGATGAAGAAGCATCCCCACGATATCAACTTTTCACTCAGCATGTGAGTGCGCACTTCACATCCGCCTTAAAGGCGAACTCCAAAATAAAAATCGCACTTAATTTTCACTGAGAACGCGATGGTGGAGCCGGCGGGATTCGAACCCGCGACCTTCTGAATGCCATTCAGACGCGCTCCCACTGCGCCACGGCCCCACCATTCGCACACGCCGCAATTCATTCTAACGACAACCCTTCGCTAATGCAACCCCACTAACCATCGGCTCTGACGCTACATGAACCTTGCTTACTTCAAGACCAAGCCGAGTTGGACAAGCTTCAACGACCTCTCACCTACGCTTTCGACCTCGCCAAGCACAATCGGCTCCTCACCAGACTGAGAGAGCAATTCGAGCACCTTCTGTGCATCATCTTTTGAAACGATGAGTGAGAAGCCAACGCCCATGTTAAAAGTTCGATACATCTCAGCGTCCGAGACACCGCCGTAATCTTGGATGAGCTTGAATATCGTATGTGGCTGTGGCAGGTTATCTATGCGTAGGGATGCGGGCTTCTTTGTGCGGAGCATGTTAAGCCATCCACCACCAGTGATGTGAGCGAGCGCTTTGACACGCAAGTTGTTCTTTATGACCTTGAGCACTGACTCAACATAGATGCGGGTGGGCACTAACAGAGCCTCACCAATGGTGCACCCAAGCTCATCGCAGTAGCGGTGTGCATCCCACTTGAGATGGTCAAAGAAAATGCGCCTTGCGAGCGTTAAACCGTTGCTGTGTATCCCGCTTGATGGCAACCCGATTATGACATCGCCAACTTCAACATCATCACCGATAATGATCTTGCTCGGCTCAACAATTCCTATAGCGGTGCCAGCAAGATCAAAACCTTGCCCAACTTTAACGCCACGAATGATCTCACCAAGCTGTGCTAACTCGCCACCTACTATGGCTACCTTAGCTTGGCGAGCACCCTCAACGAGCCCCTTCGCAATCTCCTCGACAACATTTGGGTTGAGGCGCTCAACAGCGATGTAGTCAACAAACGCTATTGGCTCAGCGCCTACGCATAAGACATCATTCACATTCATCGCAACGCAATCAATGCCAACGGTGTCGTAGCGCCCGAGCATCTGTGCAACAAGGAGCTTTGTGCCAACCCCATCTGTGGATATGGCTACACAAAGCTCATCGCACACCTTGACAACACCTGCAAAGTAGCCAACATCAATTGCGGGCATGCCAGCACGGAAGGAAAATGTCTCCCTCACATGCCTCAGAAGCCTGCTCAGCGCTTCATGCTCGCCACGCACATCAACCCCCGCAGACTCGTAAGAGAAACCGCCCGCACTTTTGCTAACCCCACTCAAGCTAAGACCCATCCTCCTTTCCCGATTGAGCTTTGCCTTCCGCACCCTTCGTTCCAAAGTCAGCTGTCTCAAAGGGCGCTCAATATGTCAAACAGCAATGGTTCACCTATGTCCATGTTGAGCAATCTGAACCAAACATAAACGATGCGTCCCTTGCCAATGCTCACGATGGCAGAACCAGCACCGTGCGACTTCCCACCCTCATCTCGAAGCTCAATCAATGTTTTGACTTTGGCATTCGGCTCCGCCTTCTCAGGTAGCAGTGGACGCCAACGAAGATCGCCAGACTGCGGGAACGGGAATTGCTTTGGCAAGTGTTTAAGCAGGTTTTCCTCAAGCACAACGAAATTGAGCTTGAGTTCCTTAGGCGGGCTTTCCCACGCAATGGTGAGTGGCAAGCCGAGCGCTGGTGAGTGGTATACAGTTCCCCTATCTTGTTCCTTGAGCCTTGCCTCGTCATAATGGAATGGCATCGGCGCTGCTGGCAAGACAAGCAATGTTCCACCTGCCTCAACATAGCGACGAAGCGCCTTCAGAACATCGTTTTGGTGATGCACAGTTGGACGATAAACCTCACCGCCAGCATAAACTGCGATGGCAAACGAATTCGGATTAAACACGCTTTCATCAACAACCTGCTCCCAGCTGATCGGCGTTACCTCGATGCCCCAGTTGACCATCACCCAGACAGCCTCAGAAGAAGCATCTGGCAAGAGAGCGATCTTTCTGTTGTGAAGCGCCTTGAGAAGTGTTTGTCTTTCATGTTCTCCGATTGCTGTTTTGGCTTCCTTTGGTTTGAGTGGTGGGAGTGCCTTGAACTTCGGTGCATACTCAGCGGTTGTCTTAAGCTCGCGCTCTCCATTCTCAACCGATGGCTCAATCTCGCTACCTTCGAACCATTCGTTCCAGCTCGTTATGATCACCCAGTCTGGATTCGCTCTTATTGCCTCCTCCCACATCACCCTGTATGTCATGCCATTATGTCGTTCGGTTATTGGGCGTGGTTTTGGGCGATCGAGTTTGCTGTCGTCGTATCCGGGTATGATCGTCACACAAGCGATCCTGTCGCCACCTGCAATTTCCACCCAACGCTGGAATGTTTCCCTTGCCCACAGGCGTATCTCGTCAACCGATTTGCCTGCGGTCTGTCCGGTTGGGTTGTAAGTGTGTATGCCATCGAAAACCCTCGCAGCAGGCTTTGAGATTTGGTCCCCGATGAAGACAGCTCCGCCCTCATACTGCCTGTTCACTTCGTTTATAACCCAGAGCCAGCCAGCCACACCGATTTGCCCGACAGCCCGCCCGTAAACAAAAAGCACGGGCTTGCCATTAACCTTCAGCCACGCCTTGTGTTTTCCGTAGCGTTCGAGCAAGTAAAGCACATCCTTCAAAGCTGTCTCACGCTTGTTATCTGGAACGGTCTCAAAGTAAGCAGTCACTTGCAAGTTGAAATCTTCAGCCACCTCAAGGAGCATGGATAAGGTCTTATCGTTATAGTCGTTTGGACGCCACCAGCTTACGATGAAACCGTCAATCTGAGCTTCTTTCGCCCACCTGCAATGTTGCTCGAGCACCTTCGGATCTTGACTGCTGTAAGGACCGAGGAGTGGATAGTGCGTAACATTGGCTATATACTTCTTCGCCTCATCAACATCTCTCCAACTCTTGGCATGATACCAACCGTAGTAAAAAGCCAAAACCTTCTTCGGCACATCCTTCCACTTCACCTTCGAGCGCTCAAGTAGAGCCTTTGTATCCAATTGAGCGTAAACGATGCTGGATGCTATGAGGAGCGTCTGTGGAACAAACCAAACCCACCGCATCTTCATCACCTGCCCACATGAGTTGAACCACAGCTACGGCTTATCAGGCGGAAGCGCAATCTCAAGTGTAGCACGAGTTGCGAACGAAAGAAGGTCTAAGGCGAACGAACATCGTCATTAAGTTTGTGAAGAGGTGACCACGAAGCCGATGTTTTATCGTGTGACTCTGACGATAGAAGTAACATCGGGATGCCTTCTTAGCGCCTCAACAACCTTGTGGAGCGCTTCAGGTCCTGTGACATCAATTACGAACCTCACCCTCGCAAGCTGGAACTTCGGTATCGTCTCAACATTGCATGAGGCTATGTTTACTCCGAGCTCACTTATTATCCCAGCGAGGTCGCTTAGAAGCCCAACCCTGTCTATCGCCTCAACCAACAACTCAGTCTGGAATATGCCCTCGGCAGTGAGTTGCCACTCAAGTTCAACCACCCTCTCTGGTTCGCTTGACCTAAGATAGCTCAAGTTACTGCAATCTGCCCTGTGGACTGTTATGCCTTTGCCACGAGTTATGTATCCGCAAATAGCATCCCCCGGTATTGGGCGACAGCACTTTGACAAGCGCATGGGCGCTTCAATCTCGGTGCCACCTTTGAGCGTGATCATGAGCTTCATACGCCCTTGAGGCGGATGCTTCCTTTTTGCCCTCACCTCTTTGTGTTGAGGTTGCGTTGGTGCAAGCCTCAGCAATACAGCCTCAGGCGAGATATCGCCATAGCCTATCGCCGCGAGGAGTTGATCTGCGCTCTCACACTGGAAAGCCTTTGCCACACTTTGCAATTGCTCCTCACTTAGCATCCCCTCGGATGTAAGTCCTTTCCTCTTCGCAGCCTGCACGAGGAGTTCCCTTCCACGCTGGACATTCTCCTCAAACGCTTGCATCTTGAGGAAACGCTTTATGCGGTTCTTGGCATGCGATGTGCGCACAAACCTAAGCCAATGCGGGCTTGGTCCCTTTGAATGCTTCGATGTGATGATCTCAACTATGTCGCCATTGTTGAGCTGGTAATCAAGTGGGACAAGCTTCCCATTAACCCTCGCTCCAACGCACCTGTGCCCGATATCAGTGTGTATGCGGTATGCGAAATCCACAGGGGTAGAACCGACTGGGAGTTCAATCACATCGCCTTTCGGGGTGAAGACGAAAACTTGGTCTTTGAAGATGTCGGCAACGACCGATTCCAAAAACTCCTTTGGGGAGTGAGATTCCGAATGCAAGGAGAGCATCTGCTCCCTTATCCACCGCAATGCTTTGTCAAGCTCCGTATCTCTTTCGCGTCCTTCCTTGTATTTCCAATGCGCTGCAATCCCATACTCCGCCTCAATGTGCATCTCCCATGTCCTTATCTGCACCTCAAGTGGCTGTCCATCGGGTCCGATAACCTTTGTGTGGAGTGAACGATACCTGTTTGCTTTCGGGTGCGAGATGTAATCGCTGACCATTCCCGGTATCGGTCTCCACAAGCTATGAACTACGCCGAGAGCTGCGTAGCATTCGCTCACTGTGTTCACTATCACCCTCAGCCCATACAAATCGTAGATGTGCTCAAAGTCGACGCCCTCGCGTTGCATCTTCATGTAGATTGAATAGAGGTGCTTTGCCCTCCCTTGAACTTCAGCCTTTATGCCTTCTTCCTCGAGGCGCTGTTTCAGCAACCTGCAGGCGCTCTCAACGAAGCTCTCGCGTTGCGCCCTTGTCTTCTGGACCTTAGCGCTTATCTCGGAGTATGCTTTAGGGTCTATGTGCCTGAATGCCAAATCTTCAAGTTGCCATTTAAGCCTCCATATGCCAAGCCTGTGCGCCAGTGGAGCAAACACTTGGAGTGTCTCCTTTGCTGTTTCAAGTTTCTTTTCGCTTGGGAGCGGGTCAATGGTTTTCAAATTGTGAAGCCTGTCTGCGAGCTTTATTATCACCACACGCACATCCCTCGCCATAGCGAGTAGCATCTTGCGCATGTTCTCAGCCTGCTGCTCCCTCGGTGGGAGGAATGAAAGATGCTTCAATTTGGTTACGCCGTCAACAAGGTTCGCTATGCCCACCCCAAACCTTTGCCTTATCTCCTCGATGCTGACACCAGAGTCCTCAACGCAATCGTGTAAGAGAGCTGCTGCTATCGTTTCCTCGTCCATTCCAAGCTCAGCGACTATAAGGGCAACATTCCAAGGGTGCGTTATGAATGGCTCGCCAGTTAAGCGCTTCGCACCATAATGCGCTTCCTCAGCGAACCAATAGGCTTTGGAGATAAGCTCAATGTTGGCAGTGTTATGAGAGGCGATGACGAGCCGACAAAGTTGATTCAAGCGCTCTTGTGCCCCTTCTGTAAAACGCCCAGTTTTAGGTGGCGACAAAACAACACATCCAGACTGCTCCCCTCTCTCGTGTGCTAATTCGTTGCCGTTGGACGAGGTTGCAAATCCCATGTCGCTTCACCGTTTGAATGCATCGCCGTAAAACCGACGCCTCTTACGATTGCGTTCCATTCACCATTATGAAGCGGAGGGCATCTTCAGGGAAAAGTCAAAGGCACAGGTTGCTTTCAAGGTTGCTAACCTCGCGAACGCCGAAGCGCGCTATAATATGTTTATCGGAACTTGCTGGGGAGTGGTCGAGTGGCAAGACGCTGGGCTCTGGACCCAGAGATCGGGGGTTCGAATCCTCCCTCCCCAGCCAGCGATTCACCTTACGCAGAAATCAGGGCGCGGGGTGGAGCAGTCAGGTAGCTCGCTGGGCTCATAACCCAGAGGTCGCCGGTTCAAATCCGGCCCCCGCTACCTTTTCTTTTTGGATGACAAACCCTCCACAAAATGCGTGAGTGCGGTGAAGGCAACTATGAGCGCTCAAGGGGTAGAGGGCGATGTGAAAAAGAACGAGATGAACTTGGAGGGGCAAAAAACAGAGGCTGAAGAGAGGGAGGAAAGACAGGGTGAACCAGTCGTCGCCCTCCCACTGCGTGACCTCAATGTGATGCGCGTAGTGAACTTCACGATGAGTTTGTTGATTGACTATGCATGGCAGAAGATGGGCTTGGTTGCGAACCCGCTCACTGGAAAGATCGAGCAAAACTTCGACGAGGCTCGCTTTGCTATAGACACACTCGTCATCCTGCTTGAGCATATCAAACCGAAGCTACAGCAACGAGAATACGACCAGATGCGCCAGATGCTGACAACGCTTCGCATCAACTTCGTTGAGCAACTGAGCAAGGCTAAGGGCGATACATCTCCAAGCCATTAAAAAGGTGGATGAGATGGAAGTCATCGTCCTGCCAGATGCCGAAGCAGTCGGCAAGGAAGCAGCACGCATGATAGCCGACCTAATAAGGCGTAAGCCAAACGCAGTCCTCGGCTTAGCCACTGGCTCAACACCGGAACCCTGCTACGCTGAACTTGTGCGCATGCACAAAGAGGAAGGACTTGACTTCTCCCAAGTCATCACATTCAACCTCGATGAGTATTACCCGATCGACCCGAGGCACGAGCAAAGCTATCGTTACTACATGGACACGAAGCTTTTCAACCACATCAACATCAACAAGGCGAACACGCATGTCCCATATGGGCTTGCTCCAGATCCAGATGAACACTGCCGTTGGTATGAAGAGCAGATAAAGCGAGTCGGTGGCATTGACCTCCAGATACTCGGCATAGGTCACAATGGTCACATAGCTTTTAACGAGCCGGGTTCGTCTTTCGCATCACGCACTCGGTTAATCGTCCTGACAGCCGAAACAATAAAAGCTAACTCCCGCTTCTTTGAGCGTGAGGAGGATGTGCCAAGATATGCCCTGACGATGGGCATCGGAACGATACTTGAGGCTAAGAAAATAGTCCTTCTCGCAACTGGCGAAGGTAAAGCGGATGCAGTTGCAGCTGCGATTGAAGGTCCGATAACAACGATGTGCCCTGCATCCGCCCTCCAATTCCATCCAGATGTTACATTCATCTTGGATGAGGGCGCCGCATCGAAGTTGAAGAGGCGTGACTACTACGAGCATTGTAGGAAACTGCTCTCGGAGTTGAAGGCTCGCAAGAGCTAAAGCGAAATAACTCTCTTCCGAACCGCTCAAGGCTTTGAAAGAAGTGACAAAGGATGAACGCATTCGTTGTCGCGGTAGGTAGTGGGATTGCGTTTTTGCTGGCGTATGTATTGTATGGGCGTTTTCTCGGTAGATACCTCTTTGCACTTGATAAAGAAGCGAAGACGCCCGCACATGAACTGTATGATGGCATTGACTATGTCCCGACGCATCCCTTAATCCTGTTTGGGCATCACTTCGCATCCATCGCAGGTCTCGGTCCAATCATAGGACCTGCGATTGCAGCGGTTTGGGGATGGCTACCAGCTTTCATTTGGATAGTCCTTGGGACAATATTCGTTGGTGCAGTGCATGACATGTCGGTCCTCATAACCTCCGTAAGGAACAAGGCGCTCTCAATCGGCGATATAGCGATGCAGGTTATGGGCAGAAGAGCCCGCATCCTCTTCCTCACCTTCATCATCTTCGCACTCTCTCTTGCGATGGGTGTCTTCGTGTTGCAAATATCGAAGCTCTTTGCACCAGCTCCACCAGGTGAGTGGTCAGTCCCAGAGGCTGTTTTCCCAAGCGCATCTCTCATCCTACTGGCAGTGCTTTTTGGAATACTGCGCTACATCTACAACTTCAATTTGACGGTGCTCACCTGCGTCGGCTTCATACTCATGATGCTATGCGTGGTCATCGGGATGTATGTTCCGATAACTAAGGTCTTCGGGCTCACTATGACACCAGAGATTTGGAGCTATGCCTTGCTCGCATATGCATATGTTGCGTCTGTCTTACCAGTGTGGTTGCTCCTTCAGCCGAGGGATTACTTGAACTCATACTTGCTTTATCTTGGCATGGCGCTCATGCTCATCGGGGTCATCGTGTGGAGACCACAGATAGTTGCACCAACGCTAAACCATAACCTGCCAGACCAAAAACCGATCTTCCCTTTGCTTTTCATCACCGTCGCCTGTGGGGCTGTCTCTGGCTTCCACTCGCTCGTCTCATCGGGGACAACCGCTAAGCAACTTGATAAGGAGACACACGCTGTCCCTATCGCATATGGTGGCATGTTGACCGAGGGCATGCTGGCAGTCCTTGCGCTTATGGCATGCACTGCTGGCTTCGGCGCATACAGCGAATGGCTCAAACACTACCCATCGCATAAGCAAGCTGGTAACCTGGGCTTGCTGAACTTCATCGCTGGTGCTGTGAATGTCTTAGCTCACATAGGTCTTCCGAGAGATGTGGGGAAAGTGCTGATAGCGACTGTGGCTGTAAGTTTCTCGCTGACGACGCTTGATACCGCCACAAGGTTGCTCAGATACAATGTGGAGGAATTGGCAGCGAGCTTAAGGCTAACGCCATTCACAAACCGTTATGTTTCAAGCTTCGTTGCAGTCTTTATGATCGGCTTCTTCGCATTGCTACGAGTTGACGGGAAGCCGATTGGGCTTCTGCTGTGGCAGTTGTTTGGTGCTTCGAACCAATTGCTCGCTGCGCTTGCGCTGTTGACTGTAACGCTATACTTGCGCCAGCTTGGCAGGCAGACCTTGTTCACACTCATCCCGATGATATTCATGTGCGTCATCACAGTGAGCTCGCTCTTGATCAATCTTGTCGGTTTCCTCAAGGAGGGCAATTTGGTGTTGCTCGTTGTTGATGCATGCTTGTTGCTTTTGGCGGGATGGTTGCTTGTTGAGGCTGTCCTCTCCATCACATCGATAAGCCCTCACAAGAAACAACAAACCAACGAATGAACTCGTCCAATCACAATTGAGAGCCGTCGCTAACTCTACTACGCCACTTGGAGATGAGGTTCTATGGCAGAGGATGATGATTGTGCTTCAAGGTTGAAGACCATAGTTTGCTTCTCTTGCACCCTGTTTCTTCTACAGCCGCTTTTGTGCAGGGCGCACGAACGCCCACCTTTTACTGTTGATGGCACAAACGAGCGATACGAATTCGTTATCCCAACTGTGGATGAGGCGCCAAAGGTTGATGGGAGGATTGATGAACCGATCTGGGCAACAGCAGCTTGTGCAAGTGGCTTTAGACAAGTCTTCCCATACCTTGGTGAGCCAGCTTCAAGGGAGACTAAAGTTCTCGCACTGGCAACGAAAGATGCACTATGCTTTGCCTTCATATGCGCTATCGGAGACAAAAATAAATTGCATGCCTACGAGACAAGATACGACGCAAGCATGAAGCGTGACGAACGCGTCACCATCTCCTTGGACACGATGCACACTCACGAGCGAACATTTGACTTCACTGTAAACGCACGGGGAGCTAAAGCGGATAGCAGGTTTGGGAACGAACGATGGGACGGACGCTGGGAAGCAGGTGTAACAGTGTCGGACAATGAGTGGGTTGCTGAAATAGTGATACCATTTTCAACGCTTACATACGACCCGAAGGTCAATTCGTGGGGCGTAAACTTCTGGCGCTACATAAGTGAAACGCAGGAGCTTTGCGCATGGGCTTTCCACCCAGATAGACCATTTGATGAACGCTACATGCCTCACCTCGTTGGCATGCCAATCCCACCAGATACCAAAAGCACCTCAAACAACCTTCAACTGCAAACCAAGCTTTTCGCCACCACAAAGTATGATCATGAAGATGGCAACATGATGAGCATGTATGGCTTGAACGGCGAATGGATGATGCACACGAACACATCACTGAGGTTTGTTCTCAAGCCCGACTTCAGTGAAGCCGAAGAAGCTTTTGAGAGCATTGATGTCTCCTATGTGGAACAACTCCTGCCAGACAGAAGGGAGTTCTTCGTTCAAGCGAGCGAGTTCTTTGATGAAGTATCACCAGAACTCTTTTACTCAAGGCGCATAAAGAGGTTTGACATGGGGATTAAACTCACAAGCATTTTGAAAGGGACTTCAATCGGCTTACTCACCACGCATGGCTTGAAAGAAAACGAGCACAACATCGCTTTGAACATAAGGAGCACTCCGAACCCTAAGACAAGGCTTTCGTTTGGCTATGTTGGCGCCCTCAGGAAAGGCGATCACAGTCATAGCATTGGGGTTGGTGGCAGAATCCGATTTGGTAACAATGGACGGTTCTCATTCTCATGTAGCTACGCAAGCCATTCCTCAGAGAGCAACTTAAGTAACGGGGACGCAGGCGAGTTCAGGCTTCACTACTCCGACAGGCTCTGGTCAGCCTCGTGTGAATATTCCTTCGTCTCACCTCACTTTGGTCCTCCATTAGGGTATGTGCCGAGGAGGGATTTCAAGCTATGGTCATTCCATGTGAGCAGAAACTTAATCCCGAAGCAGAGCAGTTTCTATCGCGGTGGCAATTTGTGGGCTCGCTACAACTTCGGTGAGACATTCTCTGGCTCCTTCTTTAACCGCTCATGTGCTATGGGATTGCGCATCACCCTCAAAGACCAAACATGGATCGGCATCGACTACAACAGGAGCAAACACGCCGAATACCACATACGAGAGCAACCTTTCGATGACCATTCGCTCAACTGCTGGCTTTCGTTCGGGGGCAACAGACCGCTACGATTGGGAGCGAGTTACGCGCTCGGAAACGCATTTGATAGCCGTTATCGGATGCATTCTCTCACACTCAGTTGGACAAAACCAGATGGCACTTGGAATGCCTTTTGCAAATGGTCACAGCGAAGGCATGAACCTGTTGGGGGAACGAAGTTGACAGTCAGCTCAATGGAGCTTGGCTTGACTCGCATACTCAGCCGTGATAAGTGGTTGAGCTTGCGCTACTTCCACAGGGGTGGCGATTATTCGGTGAGCAACTTCGCAATCTCGTTTCGTATAAAGCGCGAGAATGGTGAGGAGCTATACCTCATCCTCGGAGACCCGAGGGCATCAAAGCTTCGTAGAGCTTTCATAGTCAAGTGGATTTTGCCATTCACATTGGGAAGGTGATGGTTCATGCGCTTCAAAAAACGAAATGCGCTTTACATGTTTGCCTTACTTGTTTTGAGTGCGTGCGCCCTTTGCCTTCGGCTCACAGGATTGAGCGCACAGCAACAGTTGATGACCAGCAAAAGCAGGCTCAGAGAAACATTCATCTCGCTCGTTCAAATTGACTCTGGTTCTGAGAACGAGGAAGTGATTGGCGAATTCGTAGCAAGGGAGATGAAGACGCTCACCGACGAAGTCACCATTGATGAGGCATGGCGAAAGATTGGTGGGAAGGCGGGCAATGTCATAGCAAGGTTTCATGGCAATGTCCAATCACAGCCACTCCTCCTGAACGCCCACCTTGATACGGTCATGCCAACGGTGGGCATCAAAATCGTTGAAGATGGCGAGGTGATACGCACCGACGGTAGGACAATACTTGGCGCTGACGATAAAGCAGGGGTGGCAATCATTATTGAAGCCCTGAGGACATTGCGCGAGCGGAACCTAAAACATCCACCTATTGAAGTCGTCTTCACAGTGCGAGAGGAAAAAGGATTGCTCGGAGCGAAAGCGTTTGACATGAAGAGACTGAGCGCAAAATATGGTCTTGTCGTTGATGGGATGGATGAGCCATCGGTCATAATTACACGCATGCCATCCCACGAAATCTTTGAAGTCGTCATCAAAGGGAAGACAGCACATGCCAGCTTGGAGCCGGAGAAAGGCATAAACGCTATAGTGACAGCTTCAAGGGCGATAGCAAAGCTGAATTGGGGAAGGATCGATGAGGAGTCAACATGCAATGTAGGGGTGATAAACGGCGGGAGAGCGACGAATGTAGTCGCCGACACTTGCACCGTGAAGGGCGAGGTAAGAAGCCACGACATAAAGAAACTTGAGGCAATGAAGGAGCTCATCACTAAAGTGTTTGATGAGGAAGCCAAAGCGGTGGGGGCTTCTGCGAAGGTTACATTTGAGCGCCTCTACAGAGGTTTTACAACATCACACAATTCGCCGATCGTTCTCGCCGTTGTTAAAGCACTCACTGAGATGGGCTTGCAACCACGCCTCAAAGGTGTCGAGGCTGGTTCGGATGCCAGCGTCTTTTCCGAACACGGCATTGAGTGCATCGTCCTACCAACTGGGGCAGCAAACATCCACACTCAAAACGAGTTCGTTGATATGCGCAAAATGCACATGTGCGCTGAATTGCTCGTCCGCACAATAATCAATTTTGCTACCCTACACCAGTAACCTCGGTTGCCACTTACCCACATTTCGTTTAGGGCATTACTTCTTGGTCTTAGGCTTTGCTTCCTCTTTCGGCTTGGCTACTGGCTTGTGCGCCTTTGGCTTAGCCACTGGCTTACCTGCCTTTGGCTTGGCTACTGGCTTGCCCGCCTGCGGTGGCTTTACCGCTGGCTTGCCTGCTTGTGGTGGCTTCACCGCTGGCTTAGCCACTGGCTTGCCCGCCTGTGGTGGCTTTACCGCTGGCTTAGCCACTGGCTTGCCTGCTTGCGGTGGCTTTACCGCTTCCTTCGGCTTGGCTTCTGGCTTGCCCGCCTGCGGGGGCTTTACCGCTTCCTTGGGCTTCGCTACTTCTGGCTTAGTAACAGAGACCTTCGGCGCTTTGGCTTTCCCCTCGCCAGCCTTCTCCTGTGCAAACAGAGGAGAAGCCAACAACGCCATCATGCACAAGCCTGCTACCGCCCACACCATCGCTTTGCGCATCTCCACTCACCTCCCACAGGTTTTGTGAGCACCTCACCGTGCCCACTTTGTAAGTGACAACCGACAGCTACCGGCGTAGGGTAGCATCGTAACTTACACCCTTACCTACGAACTTCTTTGTCGTTAAAGTTACGACAACGCACAGTGCGAAAAGTTCCGCTCCCGACAGAAAGCGAACTACTGAGGCAATAGCAAGTGCGTGGCATCACTTGCCTTCCGTTTTCGTTTCCTGCTGTGGCTTTGTGCCTTCCTTCGGCTTGACACGCTTCTTCCCAACCTCAATCATCTGCATCTCGTGTTTAGCGTATGTCTCCCAGCTCGCCTTATCAAACACTGCATACGCCATCCCAGTTGAGCTGTAACCAACATAAACTTTGCTTCCCGGTTTCAGCTCCACTTCTGCTGCCTTGAGCTGTTTCCCGTTGAGGAAGTAGCGTGTCACTTTGGTTAAACCTATCGTCAGCTCTTGCCCATCGGACTTCAACTTCAACTCGCCCTTAGCCCTGTCAAATGAGACGACTTCGCCTTCAACAACCTTGCGACGAATGAAGGCTATGTAGCTAAGCTTATCCGCAAGGAAGCTCAAATCCGTTTTCGAGCGCGGCTTGAAACCGAAGACCACAGCATCGCCGACTTTGAACTTATCGAGAGAAACGCTCTCTCCCTCTTTCATCAGCTTCGTCTCTGGAGTAACATGCACTGTCACCTTGCCCGTCTCCACGCTGATCACTAAGCTCTTCTTCTCCACATTCAACTCCGCTATAGTTCCCTCACGCCCTTTAACGAGGGAAACCTTCTCCGTCTTGGCTTTCCCCTCGCCAGCCTTCTCCTGCGCAAATAGAGGGGAAGCCAACAACGCCATCATGCACAAGCTTGCTACCGCCCACGCCATCGCTTTGCGCATCTCCACTCACCTCCCATGATTTTGTGAGTTCCTGAGCTACGCCTCTGATTGCAACTCCACATTTTGTTAGATTGCGATAGCGCAACGAAGTTTCGCTCCCAACAGACGGCAAGCCTTAACCAACAAGATGCAAAGGCCCAGACTACATCCACCCTATCCATCACACCCTGCGGGATTCATTCATGACAGCGGGGTTCAACGGCGCATCAAGTTAAGCAACCAAAACAGCAAGCTCAAAGCCAAGCTGAGCACGATGCTCACAAGTATGCATGTTGTTAGCGGGAAGTAAAATGTGAACCCCTCCCGACGGTAGATGATGTCTCCGGGCAGTGGGCGCAGTGATATGCCGACCTTGCTCAAAAGCCATATGCCAAATCCGACTCCAACCATCAGCGCACCAAAGACCATGAGAGCTTTCGCCAGTTGCCCAAGCTCACTCATCTTCATCAACCCCACACTATGGATTATGTTGCATGCGCTACAGATTCTGCGACTTGCCCTCAGCTTGAAGTTTCAAGTTGGCTCGGATGCGCTATAATCGGTTATGAAGTTCACATATAAACTTTCCACTCCGAAGCGCCTCTTGGAGGTGGTGACGATGAAGGGACATGGAATGGTGGCGCATATGCCTCGTTCGATAGCCCTCGTAAGAGCAGCGCTGTCGTTCTTGGGTTCAACGACCAAGGCTTTGAAACTCTTCTTAGGTGGAGCACCAGTTGAGGCTCAAATGGAGCTTGCAAGAGCCTTAATACGGGAAGCAATACCGTTGCTTAAGAATGCCACGAAGCAAGATATGATTCGCTTCCTCAAGCTACTCGAGTTGATTGCGAGGCGGAAGTTGCATAAAGACCAACTGCGTCAACTGCAAAAGCTCGTTGAGCAAGACCATCCAGCCATCGGATTACTTTGGAGGTTGTTCAGGGAAGCGAATGTGAACTGCCTCCAGCACCTGTTCGAGGGGCTCGGAGTGAACGCAGTTTGGCTTGGACACCTTAAGAGGCGGGAGTTCGTTAGGAAGCACGGCTTCATCCCACCCTTCCTCATACTCATAAGCCCGACGATGCGTTGCAACTTAAACTGTGTTGGCTGTTATGCTGGTTTGTATCCGAGGACAAAAGACCCATTGAGCTTCGAAACGCTTGACAGGATCATAAGGGAAGGCAAAGAGATGGCGATCTACTTCTACACCATCACTGGTGGCGAGCCTTTCATAAGGGAAGACCTGCTCGACCTCTACGAACTGCATAACGATTGCGTCTTTCAGGTTTACACCAACGGGACACGCTTCACGCCGGAGCTCGTTAGAAGGCTCGCAGAGTTGGGCAATGTCTATCCAGCAATTAGCATTGAGGGCTATGAGAAGGAGACAGATGAGAGGCGTGGCAAGGGCGTCTTCAGGAAAGTGATGGAAGCAATGGACATGCTCAAAAGCGAAGGCATCATCTTCGGCTTCTCAACAACCGTTACACGCTACAACGCTGATGTCGTATCTGACATATCGTTCTACGACTTCCTCATAGAGAAGGGGTGCATGTTCGGTTGGACATTCCTTTATGTGCCCGTCGGGAAGGACGACGACCCTGATATGATGGTTACACCAGAGCAACGCGATAAGCTACGCAGGGTTGAGCTTGAGGTTAGAAGAACACGACCCCTTGCTTGGTTTGACTTCTGGAGCGATGCGCCATTAACCGATGGATGCCTCGCGGCAGGCAGACTCTACTTACACATAAACTATCGTGGTGACATTGAGCCGTGCGTGTTCGCCCACTTCGCCACACACAACATTAACAACTGCACATTGATTGAAGCACTTCAGTCGCCCTTCTTCCGCGAATACAGGCGAGTTCAAAGGATGTGCAAAAACCGCCTGCGCCCTTGCATAATCATTGACCACAACGAGTTGCTTGAGGAAGTGATACGGAAGACGAACGCCAGCCCGACTCATGACGGTGCAGAAGCAATCATAACCTGCCATTCACAAAAGCTCCGTCAATGGTCATCAGAGTATGCGAAGCTCGCCGACAAAGCGTGGGAGTCTGAAGAATACGATTGGGCAAGGAACGGCTGGTATTGGGCATGGGCTGAGGAAGAGGACGAGGCTGAGCAAATAGCAGTTGAAAAGTGATGCACCACTTCGCAAGGTGAAGATTATCGCTCAGCGAACAACTTCAATGTGTGAACTCCTTGAGGACATCGGAGAGCCTCTTTAGGTGGCTTTGTTCTTGTGCAATTATTGCTTCAACTGTTTTACGCTCGCCCTCGGGGACATACACTTTGAGCGCTTCGTAGAAAAGGATGCTGTCCTTCTCAAGCGCAATACCTACTTTGAGTGCCTCAACGAAGTTTGCGCTCACAGCTAAGCGCTTTATATCTTCGTCTCCGAGGATGGTGCGAGATTCAACAAGCGCTTGAACATATGCTTGCCACTCACCTGGGTAGCTTTCTGGCAGGGTTTGTGAAGCCACCTTGTCACGCAATTGGGCGAAGTCCTTCTCGTGGTTTAGCTCCTCGTTTGCGAGCCAGCGAAACATGGCTGAGCCTTCATCATCTGAAGCGTGTTTCGATAAGGCGTCGTAGAACCTATACCCTATCCGCTCCATCTCAATCGCCATGTCCAAAATATCGCTTGCACTGAACAGAGCCATTTTTTTTCGCACCCCCATTGCCTCAGAGCTTCACTAACGAAAACACATTGTAGCCCGCCAACTTCTCCCGTCCTTTCAAGTCAACGAGCTCTATAAGGAATGCAACTTCAACGACATTGCCGCCAGCTTGCTCGACAAGCTTGACCATCGCAAGAGCAGTCCCGCCAGTTGCAAGCACATCGTCAAATACGAGCACCCTTTGCCCCTCGCTTATAGCATCAACATGCATCTCGATTGTGTCCTCGCCATACTCAAGCTCGTAAGTGATTGAGAGCGTTTTGTAAGGTAGCTTCCCCTTCTTACGCATGGGCACGAAACTCGCGTTCAACTCAAGTGCGAGCGGGGCACCAAATATAAATCCGCGTGCTTCAACTGCTGTCACAACATCGATTGAGGCATCCTTGTAGCGATCCGCAAATGCCTTTATGACCCTACGGAAAAGATCTGGCTTCTGCAATATCGGCGTTATGTCACGGAAGAGGACACCGGGCTTTGGGAAGTCGGGGATAGTCCTTATCGCTTCCTTCAGCCCTTCAATATACTCCATAGTTTAACCTCACCCCTCATTTGCCACTTGTTAGACGATGACTTGCGCTCCCTTAAGCGCTTCACCGCATTTGCATGTGCGCTCCTTCGGCATCCGCTCAATCATCAACCTGATGAGCGAACGCGCTTTCTCTATGTTCTCCGAAAAGACGCGCATGACTTCCTCAGCACTTACCGGTTCAACCTCACCCTCAACCACAAGCCCCGTGTCGTAATCGGTCACAAGTGAGATGTTCACATAGCACATTTCAAGCTCTCTTGCGAGCACGCACTCTGGGTATTGCGTCATGTTGATGACTTCCCAACCGAGGCTTGTAAACCATTTGCTCTCGGCTTTCGTTGAGAACCTCGGACCTTCTATGACGACGACAGTGCCTCGCTCATGCAACGGCAAGCCCAACTCACGCCCACAAGCTATGGCGAGCTCCCTAAGTTGTGGGCAGTATGGATCAGCAGTTGAGATGTGTGTCGTTATCGGTCCGTTGTAAAATGTGTCATCACGATGTCTTGTGCGGTCAACAAACTGATCACAAATGACGATGTCGCCCGGCTTGATGTGCTTCTGCAAACTGCCGACGGCGCATGGTGCGATTATGCGTTTGACACCTAACTCCTTCATAGCCCACAAGTTCGCCTTATACGGGATCTTGTGAGGCGGATACTGATGGTTTCTCCCGTGCCTCGGCAAGAACGCCACCCTCTTGCCCGCTATCTCAACTATCGTGATAGAATCGCTCGGCGCACCATATGGCGTGTTCATGCGCAATGTCTCTACAGCCTCACCGAGTTCGTAGAACCCAGAACCACCAAAGACGCCTATCTCAACACTCATCCCAAAACCATCACCTCCACATCTCAAAAAGTTAAGGCTAAAGCTCCCTCACGGGCGTCCCATAAGGTATCGCCTGAGGTTGGTGCTCAGGTTGCGTTAGCTCTATGATCTTCCATTGCCTGCCATACCTCTTTAGGCGAAAAGACTGCGTTTCGTTCTTCCCCTCAAAAACAAGCTCGACTTTGAGCTTCACCTCATCCTCGGAAGCGAACTCATCGGGTAAAACTGCGATGCCCTTTATCCCATCGTGCATCCTCTGGAGTTGCCTCCCAAATTCCTTCCACCCAACCTCACGAAGAAACAGCATCACCCTCTCTTTCGCCTTACCATCAAGGAGGGACAAATAAGCCTTCACATCGCCGCGCTCCATAGCGTTAAACATAGCCAAAACAACATCCTCAGGCTTCTGCTCCTTAACCGCCAACTTGCCCTGCGAGCGCAAACCTGCACTTACCAACCACCCTACCACAGCTATGCTCACACACGCTGTTACCACCCTTTTGGTCTTAGCTGATCCACCGTGCAACACTTTCACCAACATTAGCAACGCCTTCCATGCACCGTGCTACAACTAAGTTACAACCATCACTGCTGTGGTGTTGGAGGTTGCTGAGGTTGCTCCGTTGGTTGCTGAGGAGGTTGTTGTGGCTGAGGTGGTTGCGGTGGCTGTTGTGGTTGTTCTGCTGGTTGCTTCCCCTTTTCGGGTTGCGGTGGTTTTTGTGCCTCGCTTGCCTCTGGGAGTTGTATTCCGAGCTTGCTCAAAGCATCTTGAAGTTGTCTGAATGCAGTTGCCAGTTGCTCTGCTGCCGCTTCAGCCTTCCTGCGTATCTCGTTTGCCTTCGTGACATTTTCTTGGAGGCGTGCAAGTTGGTCTTGCAATGAGGCATTCTCTTCCCTTATGCTTTGTAGTGGCATATACCATTGGCGCACAAGCACAGCCGTCATCGCAGCGCCACCGATTATTAACCCCAAAACGAAACCCCAAAGGAAAGTTGCGCCACCACGCTGTGGTGTCGTCACAGTCACTTCAGTTTGTGGTTGCTCACCCGTTGGGGTGACTTCAGGTCCTTGAGCCATTCCCCTCACCTCCACCAAAGTTTGATCCCGCCTATCCTCGGACTGCAATCAAAAGTTTGACACAAGTTGGTTTGCATCGCCAGTGCATAACGAACTTGGAAAATCACATTCCACATAGCCACCTGAATGTCGCCCTCGCAACGATCGGACGCTCACTCGAGATTAATTGAGGTAGCCCCGGCAACAGCTTTGTGTCGTAGATGACAGTCACAGTCACAGGTGCACCACGAACACGACTGCCCTCAGGTGGCTCAATTATCACCCTCGCCTTCTCATAGTTCGGCAACGATGAGAGACGCTGATAAACTATGCTCCTAACTTCGGCATCGGATTTGCATAGAGCAGCGTTCCTTGCGCCCTCCCTCGCCGCTGTGTTGATGATGTGCAAGTAGCTGAACATCTGCCCGAAAAAGAGAATACCACTGACAACCAAAACGAGCATCACCACGCCAACTGCAAGCTCAAGGAAGGCTTGCCCATAGCTTAACCTCACTCTGCGATGTGCTTCACATACCATCTTCGATCACCAACCGTTTTTCGTATGTGCCATAGTCATCATACCACTTTGGCTGGCGAAACCTCAAATCATGTTCATCTCAACCGGTGGCAAAGGCAGTGGGAAGCATTCCTTAAGCATCCTCTCTCCCAACCCATGGGCGCGCACTCCGCTTATGGTTTCTTCTGGCGGTGTTCCAAGCATCATCCAAACGAGGTTCGTCTCGCCCGTCACCTGAAGCCATCCACCTTCGCCATACGCAACGAACCTTTCCCTGCCAGCGTTTAGCTCAAGGCTTCGAACGAAACTGGCTGGCAGATGACTCTCAAGGTATGGCATCAACTTGCGCATCGTTGAAACGAAATCAACAACGGCATAAGTGCCAGGACGCCTCACCTCAGTCCATTTGACCCCTCTCAACTCAAGAAGCCTTTTAAGCGCATCCGTGTGCCCTACATCAATCCACACCTCAGCATCGCTTGGGAGAGAAAAGGCGAGCGCCCGCAATGCGCCCATGATGTATATCCTCTCACCACAAAATTCAAAAACCCTTACCCATTTCATGCCATCGTGCTCTTGCAAGCTCGTGAGGAGCAAGTAGCCGACTTGAGTGTTAGCTTCTTCAATGATTTGGAATTCGCACCTCTGACCAGCGCAGTGCTCATACTTGAGCACAACCTCATAATCGGAGACGGGGCGGATGAACCTTAACGCCTCGCCTTCGTAAAGGCGCGCAAGCAGTTGCGCATCTTCTTTTGAAGCCTTTCGGAGCAATACACTCGGAGCGTCAACGAGCATCCCTTTAAGCTCACCTGCAGTCGCTCTGAACCTGAGCACACCACCCGTTGGTCTTGCGCCGACCCTGCGATACATCGGTCTGTCGCCAGAGATGCATACAAAGTCAACTCCGTTCTCCATGAAGCGGTGCATAGTGGTAGCGAGTATTGTGCTTGCAAGACCTCTGTTGCGGAACTCCGGCAAGGTGCTCACGCTACCGACATAGCCGATGCGCAGTTTGCATCCATAAACGGTGAAGTCGCGCTCAAGGCGCTGTATGACCGAAACTGCCCTCCCCTCATGGAACATGGCGAATGTTTCGTCTATAGCTCCGGGACGGAGCGCCATCGGCCACCTTGAAGCACCGACTTCGTAGTGTGGTGCGCCGTGTGGTTCAAAGAAAACCTTGTGAAGCACATCTATGACGCTCTCAACCTCTTCTGGCTTTGGAGTCCTCGGTCCTTCAAACGGTTCGATGAGTTCCACCTCCATGATAAGCCCACCTCCATAAACGAGACTCCTCAACCTGCTATTAGCACCAACTCAACATCTTATTCTTGCATGCCATCGATTGCCACTTCGCACACCCGAGGGGAAACGAAGCGCCGAGTGAATTAAATTTAAATTTGAGTTTGCGATCATGCCGAAAGGGTTGAAAACATATGGTGCGTGAAAGCAACACAAAGCCAAACTGCCTCTTCATCACATTCGAAGGGATTGAAGGGAGTGGAAAATCGACTCAAGTCAGGATGCTCGCAGAGAGGCTTGAGAGATACGGCTACAGCTTCATCTTGACGAAAGAACCCGGTGGGACGAAGCTTGGCGAACAGATAAGAGAGATGCTACTTTCATGGCAGACGCATATGAACAAAGTGTGCGAGCTCTTTCTCTTCCTCGCTGATAGGGCACAACATGTGGAGGAAGTGATACTGCCTGCGCTGAAGGAGGGCAAGCTCGTCATATGTGAGAGGTATTGCGATTCGACTTTAGCATATCAGCATTACGGGCTTGGGTTACCGCTTGAGCTTATCAACATGCTCAACGACCTTGCGACACAATCACTTAAACCGCATGTCACATTCCTGCTTGACATAGAGCCAGCTTTGGGGTTGCGTCGCTTGAGAGGTTTGAAAAGTTCGCTTGACAGGATTGAGCAACGCCCAATAAGTTTCCACGAGAGGGTAAGGGAGGGTTATCTTGAGATTGCGAGGAACGAGCCAGAGAGGGTCGTCGTTTTGGATGCGAGTTTGCCAGCCGAGGATGTGGCAGCGATGGTTTGGGAGAAGCTTTCATGCCTGCTCCAAAAGAAGACATGAGGCGGTGAATGCGCTGTGGCGTTAAAAGACATCGTGGGTAACGAAGGAGCCATAAAGCTTTTGAAGATGGCTTGTGCCAAAGGCAAGGTGGCTCACGCATATGCGTTTTGCGGACCATCTCACATCGGCAAACGCACAACAGCTGTTCAGTTTGCGAAAGCTTTGAACTGCTTAAACCAAGTGGCAGACAGCGAAGGGGTTGATTCATGCGATGCCTGTCAGAGTTGCAAACACATCGATAGCGGCACCTCCTTAGATGTTCAAATCATCGCCCCGACAGCCCATCAGGATGAAGAGGAGGTGAGGGCTTTATCAATCCGAGTGGATAACATGAGGCGGATGCGCTCTGACGCGATGCTTTCGGCGAGGCACTCTCGGTTCAAGGTCTACATCATTGACGATGCGGAACTCGCAACCGAAGAGGCAGCAAATTGCATTCTGAAGACGCTTGAAGAACCTGCTCACAATGTCGTCATCATACTCATCACCGCAAACCAGATGGCGTTACCGAGGACGGTCATTTCACGCTGTCAGGTTGTGCGCTTCGGACTTGTGCCAACTCACAAGATAACCGAGGCACTCATGAGCCGTCTCGGGATGGAAAGCCATACCGCAACACTGTGCGCAAGGCTCTCAAAGGGGCGCCCGGGATTGGCGTTCGCCTTCGCGAAAAGCGAAAGCGTTAAAGACACAATGGACGAGGCGAGGAAACTGTTGGAGCACATCGTCACAGCCGAACCGATTGAAGCGATAAAGCTTTCGGAACGAATCATAGCTCTTGGAGCATCGCTGAGCAAAATATTCCCGTCAAGCTCGGCAGACGCAGTTGAACCTGAAAGGAAGCACGCCTTGAGGGGGATCGACACACTGCTCGGATGCATAAGAGACTACTTGGCGATGCTGTGTGGTATGCAAGCCGAACAAACAGTGACGCACTTAAGCGGCGATGCCACAAAACAGCGCACCGTGCGTTACGAACCACAACGCCTCGTAAGACTTACGGAAGCGCTCACAAGAGCAAGGCATGCGCTGTTGCTCAATGCTAATGTGCAACTAACACTTGAGGTTTCGCTGTTACAATATATCTGCACATCAGGCGGGAGCTGAACTTAATGGGGGGTGAATTAGATGGCGGTGATTGAGGTAACCGAAGCCAACTTCGATTCCGAGATATTGAACAGCGAGACGCCTTCGATGGTTGACTTCTGGGCGCCATGGTGTGGACCTTGCCGTGCGATGGCACCGATTGTTGAGCGCATAGCGGAGCGCTACCAAGGGAAGATCAAGGTGGCAAAAGTGAATGTGGATGAGAACCAAGGGTTGGCAATCCGCTACTCAATAATGAGCATACCAACGCTCATCTTCTTCAAGGGCGGACAAGTCGTTGATAGGATTGTGGGCTTGGTGAGCGAGCACACAATAGACGAGAGACTGAAAAAGATTTTGGGCGAGTGAAATAGCATGCCGCTTGAATCGCTCAACATCATCTGGGTGATTGCGACTTTGGTCGGATTCATCGGCTATGTGGCATCACAGGTGGCATGCATCATCTTCGCATTCGATGCAGAGGGGAAAGTGAAACCAAAGGCTCTCATCGTGACGGCACTTTTTATCGTCGCATCTCTTCTGTTGCTTATCCTCGGCTTGGCATTCGCATAAAGGCAAACAAGTTGCTACATCCGCAGGGATGTCCCCTCACTCCGAAACCCTTGGAGGGATGCGGAGATGGAAAGGAAGGTTGAGAGGGCATTGATAAGCGTTTCGGACAAAAGAGGCATCGTTGAGTTCGCTAAGGGCTTGAGTGAGCTTGGCATCGAAATCATATCGACTGGCGGGACCGCGAGGACGCTAAGGGAAGCTGGAATAAAAGTCACCGATGTCTCCGATGTAACTGGCTTCCCAGAGATGCTTGATGGGCGCGTGAAAACACTTCACCCGAAAATACACGGTGGCATACTCGCAATCAGGAGCAAAGAGGAACATGTGCGTCAACTGAGCGAGCACGGCATCGGCTTCATTGACCTTGTGGCGGTCAACTTATACCCTTTCGAGGAGACTATCTCCCGCCCCGATGTGACCCTCGAAGAGGCTATAGAGCAGATTGACATTGGCGGACCATCGCTCATAAGGGCTGCAGCGAAGAATTACGAGAGCGTGACTGTGATCGTCGACCCAGAGGATTACGATAGGGTGCTCTCGGAACTGCGTTCAAACAACTGCATGACCTCGCTTAAGCTACGCATGGAACTCGCTGCAAAAGCATTCAGGCATACCGCCTCCTATGACGCATGCATAGCAAACTACTTCCGCAATCTAATCGGAGAGCCATTCCCTGAGACATTAACGATCTCGTGCAAGCTCGCTCTGAAACTTCGCTATGGTGAGAACCCGCACCAACAGGGTGCATTTTATGTCCTGCCGAACTTCAAACACCCTTGCATCTCAACAGCGCGCCAGTTGCATGGCATACCTTTGTCCTACAACAACATAGCTGACTTGGATGCAGCGCTTGAACTTGTGCGTGAGTTCAAAGAGCCAGCAGCTGCGATAATCAAGCACACAAACCCGTGTGGATGCGCAATCGGCGAAACGCTCGCTGAGGCTTTCGTCAAAGCGAGGGACGCAGACAAGGAAGCCCGCTTCGGTGGCATCATAGCATTCAACCGAACCGTTGACGAAGACACAGCAAAGGAGATCATCGTCAAGGGTAGCTTCTATGAAGCGATAATCGCGCCCGGATACGAAGAAAACGCATATGAACTCATCACAAACAGAAGCGGGTGGGGTCAATCTGTGCGCCTGTTGTTGCTCGATGGAACACTTGAGCCTCCAGAGGCACTCGCCGATAGCTTTGCGTTTAAGTCGGTAACTGGTGGTCTCCTCATACAATCGGTTGATGCGCTCGCCGAAGATAGGTCACAATGGAAAGTCGTGACAGAGACAGCACCGACTGATTCTGAGTGGCGTGATTTGGAGTTCGCATGGAAGGTCGTCAAGCATGTTAAGTCAAACGCAGTTGTGCTCGCAAAAGACGGCGTCACAGTAGGGGTTGGCGCAGGACAAATGAACAGGGCAATCTCAGTCAAGCTCGCTGTTGAGAGCGCTGGCGAAAGAGCAAAAGGGGCTGTGCTCGCTTCGGAGGCATTCTTCCCACACACCGACGGTCCTGAGATAGCAGCGAAAGCAGGCGTAAGGGCGATCATCCAACCAGGTGGCTCAAAGCGAGATGAAGATGTCATAGCACTTTGCAACAGCTACGGAGTTGCGATGGTCTTCACTGGCACAAGACACTTCAGGCACTGAAATAGCACCGTGTTGAAGAGGAGTGATTAGGTGTTGGTGGTGTAGGGCTTTGAGAGGATGCGATGTGCCTCGTGCATGAGTGTAGCTAAGGCATTATAGGCATCCCTTTGTAGTTGGGAGCGAAGCTTCATCCGCTTAACACCTTCATCATTGCAAGTGATGACTTCTCCTCGTGGGTTTAGCTTTCCTGCCACATGAATTTCGTCTTCGCCAGTCAGCAATGACAGCCCAATGCAAGCTGCCCCAAGGACTGCAGCATCGTGTGATGATGGTAGATGGACTTCCATTTGAGTTGCGTCAGCGATGGCTTGATTGAACAAAGGCATCTGTGCCAGCCCACCGCAATGAACGATGCGTTTAAGCGTTCCTATGGCACGACGGTAAAGTTCAACATTCTCAGCCACTTCAACTGCAAGCGCTTCAAGCGTCGCCCTTATGATGTCGCTCTTGTTGTGTCCCAATGTCAGCCCGATGATGCACGCAAGCACATCAGCGTCCCAATGCGGTGCGCCAGCACCCGCGAAAAATGGGAGGACTATGAGCGAACTTGCGTTAGTGCTCTTTCCAAGCTCGCTTTCAATGGCTTCCAATGTTCTTTCATGCGCAACTTGCATGCCAAGCAACTCACGCGCAAGCCAGTTTAAAGCTGCACCGCATGCCCATATGCCAAGCTCAAGTTGCTTTAAGTCACCTATGTTAGGTCCTCTTGCAACATGCACATCAAGCCCGAGAGAATCAACATCGGTGTCCACAAGGACGGATATGTTCGCTGCAGTTCCACTTGCGACCATCACTTCAACCATCGGCTCAAGCGCCAACCCGAGCGCCTCGCATTGCCTATCTCCCATGCCAGCAACCACAGGGATGCCATCGGGCAAGCCAAGTTGAGATGCCACCTCACTGCTCAACAAGCCAACCACTTCATTCGGCTTAACAACCTTTGGCAGTTGCTGTTCGTTCACGCCAGCCCAGCTAAGTAGCTCATCACTGTATTTCATCGTGCGCATGTCAAAAAGTGAGAAGCGTGGTGCAAGCGTTATGTCGATGGCGAACTTCCCAGTCATACGAGCTATGAGGAAGCCTTTGGGTTGGGTTATGAACCTCGCTTTTTGAAACACATCGGGTTCATTCCTTCTGACCCAGCGCAGTAGTGGCGCAGTGAAGCCAGCCGATGGTATAACGCCAACCACCTGTGAGAGCCAATCAACACCAAATTCGTTGATCAACTCACACAGCTCAAAGCTGGCACGCCTGTCAACCCAAACGATGGCTTTGCGCAACGGCTCAAAACTTTCATCAAGCAACACGAGACCCTCACGCTGTGAAGAAAGCGAGATCACTTCAACGCTCACATCGCCAGCCAAAGCTAACGCGTCCTTTGTAGCGCTACAAACCGCCCTCCACCAGTCGCTTAAATCCTGCTCCGCTAAAAGTGGCTTTGGATAATGCGTTTCAAAACGAGACGATGCGAGCGCCCGTATGTTTAAGCGCTCATCAACAACCGCTACCTTGCATGAAGATGTGCCCAAATCGATAGCTATGCACGCACGCATAGCTTCTCATCCCAAAGCATTTGAAGATGAGGACGAATTGGCATGAGTTATGAGCGCTCCCTTGTTTCCTTCAGTAGCGCACTTGTGTTTGGAAAGTCCAGCGGGTCGCACTTGGGTTCTTCTCCTTCTCCCAAGTCAAGTTCAACCTCGTCACTTTGTTCAGGTCATACTGGATGCCCAACGCATTGCGTCGGAAAGTGTTGCCTGCCACATTCCTGTTTGGGTCGTATTGGTCGTGTTTGGCGTAGATGGTGATGGGTTGGTCGGGCAATTTGTAGCCCAGCAAAGCATACCAGCCGCGAACCTTGACGGTTGAGTTGGCAGCGGTGCCTGCGTCTTTTCCGTCAACCCATTCGGCTCGCAAAGTCAAGCCACTGATGGGCGTTAACAGTAGTCCAACGACGGTTCGTTCCCGATCAAAATTGGCGATGCCGAGAAGTGCACCGAAATCCTTGCGCCCGACGCCATCCATCCGACCAACCCAAATCCGACCCAACTTGCCTTCCTTGTCCAGTGGCTGGACAACTCGGACAAGCCAACTCTTTCGGGAGGTGAGGCTGTCTTGCGTTTCCGTGCTCCTCGTCCCGCTGAAAAGTCCCAGAGTGATTTCTGGCAGACCTTGCTTGCGGAGCGTGTAAGCGATGCCTCTGTCTCGCTCGCCGGGGAACAACGCCGTTGAAACCCTTGCCCGTTCGGGAGTCCAGCGCACTGACGAAGACTCCAAGACTTCTTCAAGCAGCGGGACTTTGAAGTGACCGAAGGTGAAGAAGCCGTCTCCTGCCCTCAACTCAAGGTAGGCGTCACGAAGAGCCACATCGGTTTCAGCGGCGTCAACTTGCAGCCGATAAAGCACGCCCTTCAAAGGTGTCCCACGAACATCCAAGCGGACGCGGCGCAAACGGAAGTTTTCTTTCGCCCGACCAGTAGTCAGGTTGCTTTCATCGGTCGGTCGGGAACTGTCTCGCTCGTAACGCATCTGGATGTAGCCGTGAAGGGTGATGGGTTCAAAGCGTTGGGTGACTTTTTCTGCGGCTTTTTGTTGCTTCTGAAGTTCAGCCAATTGAGCCTCCAATTTCGCCAACTGCTCCTTGAGCCGAGCAATTTCGGCTTGGAGTGCTTCAACGAAAGCCGAACCACTTTGAGCAACAGCAAGGTTGCTGAAAGTGACCAAACCGCTCAACGCAACCGCAACGAACCAACGCATCGCTCATCCCTCCTTGCAAGTTTTTGTGCGCGCCGCCAATTTTGCTTCGGCATTGTTTGCGGCGCGTTATGAGTGCGTCAAGGAACCGTTAAGTGCGAAATCGGCAAATCAAAAGCGCGAACTTGCCCATCGCTCCACAAACTCGCAAAGTCGTTCAACCTCATCGTGGGCGAAGTGTGGCAAGTCAGCAAGTGGGACAGGAGAAACGGGGCTTGGTGCA